>Ga0070735_10000218_pt1 | contig 70135 bp, 75 predicted proteins | sample Coa_R1_FD_66443 | JGI IMG/M metagenome (GOLD analysis project Ga0070735, IMG submission 66443) | Surface soil microbial communities from Centralia Pennsylvania, which are recovering from an underground coalmine fire - Coalmine... | ecosystem: Environmental > Terrestrial > Soil > Unclassified ...
CCTCTAATTGAGTGCGCAGCCTGGCAACGTCGCGGGTGAGACGCAAGCTGCGCCCGCTCCGAGCGGGTATCTTTCCGGCGTGCTTCGTGCTGGGCTGAAGCTGCGCGAGCAACGGCTCCAGTCGCACGGCGAATGCTTCGTAACATTGCTCGCATCCCAAGCGCTGGGTCTGCGCGAATTGCTCGAACGTGAGACCGCAATTGGGACAGCGTAGCACCGGCGGACGTTCGGCAACGATGCTTCCCAAGAGTCCCGCAAGAAGCTCGAGCATGCCGCCCCCGGCGGGGAGGCCGGCGCAGGACGTGCAGAGATCGAGCGTTCGCGCATTCCCGTCCACGATGCGCGTCAGCCGAATCGCCGCTTCGCGATCGTGGCAGTTCTCGCAGAGCACAAACAGGGCGGTTCGCTCAGCTGCGCGGCCGCCCTTCCTCGCTCTCGTCGGATGGGTTCCATCGACGATCGGACCTCGAGCGGCGGAACCTTACTCTGACCGGAGCCGCTCTGCTATGCGGGCGCGCGAGGTGCAATTTGCGTTCGCCCCGCCTGCGGTTTCGGGCTCGCCGACGCGCTCGAGGTGCTCACAGTCTAGCACGATCCCGGCGCTTCGTCATGGGTGTGAATTCCACCCGAACGGCTGATCGTTCCCCGGGGACTCGCCGGCCGATAGGCGAAATGCATCGGGCCATGCCTACATTCGAAGAAGTCCGCAACGCCCTGCGCGAGGTCTACGACCCCGAGCTGAACATCTCGATGGTGGAATTGGGCCTCATCTACGGCATCGACATCGAAGGACCGGAGAAGGACGAAGTGACCGTCACGATGACGTTGACGTCGCCGATGTGTCCCGTGGGCCCGATGTTCAAGCAGGCCGTCGAAGAGCGGATCAAGAGCCTCGAAGGCGTCAAGAAGGCTCGCGTCGAGATTACCTTCTCTCCGCCCTGGGATCCGCGTACCATGGCCTCGGAGGAGGCCAAGATGGAGCTCGGCATCTGGTAGGCGGCGGGCGTCCCCCAGGTAAGGCGATCTGCGTCACTCGCCGGGCAGCTTGCCTGCCAGTATGATGATGGCGTACCCAGGAGGTCCTTCGGGACACGCTGTCATCACGGAGGATGCACCGACGCTGCCGCGGCTTCATGGGGCGACGATCGAACGCATGCGGTTGCTCCGTCGTCTCGATGCGCAGGTTCAAGCCCCGGTCCGCCTGTTGATCGCGCCGCCGGGGTGGGGCAAGACCACCCTCCTATCGGGCTACGCCCGCTTGAGTGATCGCCGGGCCTACTGCCGCTTGATGCCCGGGCAAGAGGCAGCAGCCCTTTTAGCCGGCATCGCGACGGCTTGCGGTATCGTAGCGACGCCGCGCGACGCGGCGGAAGTAGTGGAAGCCCTGAGCCCTCTTCTGCCGCTCACGATCATGCTGGACGACATCCATCTGGCCGCGCCGTCGGCGCGGGCCGTCATCGACGTCTTGGCGCGCGATGCTCCCGAGAAGCTCTCGTTGATCCTGGCCGGGAGCGCCCGGACGGCCGTCCAAGCGGAACGCTGGCTCGCCGACGGCACGGCAGCGCTCACCGGTCCCGACGAGCTGGCCTTTGACGACCGCGAGATCGCTCAGCTGTCGTTGCGCTTGGGCGTCGAAGCCAGCGAGATGGGCATCGCGCGATTGATTCGCGCGACCGAAGGCTGGCCGATCGTCGTCTCGGGCGCTCTGCGAACCGCCGCGGCGCTTCGCCGTCCGATCGACGACGCATATCGCGCCTGGGCGGAGGCCGTGACCTTCGGAGATTTCGTCCAGCGCGAGGTCGCGCGGGCCGGTTCGCGGGCCGTCGACGACTTCATGCGCCTGCTCTCGCAACCCGGGGGCGAGTCTCGCGATGCCTCCGCGGCACGCCTCGAAAGTGAAGGCCTGTTCGTCCGCCGCGTCGGCTCCGTCTATCGCCTGCACGCCCCCGTCACCGCGGCCTTGGCCGCACGGGTTCGGCCCATGAGCGATGAAGCGGGCGGCGAGATCCCCATGCTGCAGGTGCGAATGTTCGGCTCGTTCGACGCGCGCCTCGGCGCTCGGGAGATTCTGTGGGTGCGCCGCCGCGACTATCAGATCGTGCAATACCTCTTGCTCCGCCCCGAAGGCTCGGCGACGCGTGACGAGATCATTCGAACGTTCTGGCCTGACGCCGATCGCGATGCCGCGTCGCAGAGCTTGCGAACGGCGTGCAGCAACATTCGCAAGGCCTTTGGGGCCATCGTCGGCGCGGCCAACGTCGAGCGCTACTTCTGCTCCCGGGGTGACCTCGCTATCCGCTGGGAACATGCCTCGGTGGACGTGCGGCGTTTCCGCGACCGCGTCAACGACGGCGATCGCGAGTTCCAAGCGGGACGCACCGAACAGGCGCTCGCGCACTACCTCGCCGCCGAAGCGCTTTATGTCGGCGACTTGCTCACGGACGGTGCAGGCGAAGCATGGCTCGTCGCGCGTCGCGAGAGCCTGCGCCGGCTCTACGCCCACGTCCTCGAACGTTCGGCGGAGATCTGGGCGGGTCGCGAACAGCCCGCGCTGGCTCGCCGCTACGCGGAGCGACTGCAGGCGCACAAGGCCCACGCTTCGTTGACGCCGCGCATGGCCGCGCAGAGCGCCGCCATACCTTTCTAAGCGCCGCGCACGACCGCCGCGAGCCTGCGAGCAGCAGGCTGCGCCCGCCTACCGCCCGAAGCCCGCCGGCGTGCAGACCAGCGACGAGAGCAAGATCGAGGAACTCAGACGGAAACGCGCGGAGGCGATGGCCCCGGCCGGTCAGGCGTCCATCGGAAAGCAGCATGCGCGCGGCAAGCTCACGGCGCGCGAGCGCATCGAGCGCCTCGTCGACGCGGGGAGCTTCGTCGAGTTCGACCAGTTCGCCGTTCATCGGCACCGCGCGTTCGGCATGGGCGAGAAGCGGTTTCTCGGCGACGGCGTCGTCACGGGGCGCGCGACGATCGACGGCCGCCAGGTCTTCCTCTTCTCGCAAGACTTCACCGTGATGGGCGGATCGCTCGGCGAAGTCTTCGCCGAGAAAATCTGCAAAGTGATGGATCTCGCCGTTCGGACGGGTTGCCCCGTCATCGGCATCAACGATTCCGGCGGCGCCCGCATCCAGGAAGGCGTGGTCAGCCTCGGCGGCTATGCGGAGATCTTCTGGCGCAACGTGCAAGCGTCGGGCGTCGTCCCGCAGATCTCCCTGATCGCCGGTCCGTGCGCCGGCGGCGCCGTCTACTCGCCCGCCATCACCGATTTCATCCTGATGACGGATCAGATCGCCCAGATGTTCATCACGGGGCCGGAGATCATCAAGACCGTTACCGGCGAAGAGGTGAGCTTCGAAGAGCTGGGCGGCGCGTACACGCATGCCACCAAGAGCGGCGTCGCCCACTTGATCGCCGCGGACGAGAACGACATGTTCGAGCAGACACGGATCCTGCTCGGCTACCTCCCGCAGAACAATCTCGAAGATCCGCCGCGCACGGCCTGCGGCGACGATCCCCAACGCGCCGACGAAGACCTGGCGACCATCGTTCCCGAAAACCCCAACCAGCCGTACGACATGCACGAGATCATCTCGCGCGTCGTCGACGGCGGCGATTTCTTTGAAATCCAACCGTTGTACGCGCAAAACATCATCTGCGGCTTCGCGCGCTTCGATGGACGCAGCGCCGGCATCGTCGCCAACCAGCCCAAGGTTCTGGCGGGCGTGCTGGACATCAATTCATCGATCAAGGCGGCCCGTTTCGTGCGTTTCTGCGACGCGTTCAACATTCCGCTGGTCACCTTCGTCGACGTCCCCGGCTTCCTGCCCGGGACAGCGCAGGAGTACGGCGGCATCATCAAGCACGGCGCCAAGCTCCTCTACGCCTTCGCGGAGGCGACGGTGCCGAAGATCACCATCATCACGCGCAAGGCCTACGGCGGCGCCTACGACGTCATGGCCTCCAAGCACATCCGCGCGGATTTCAACGTGGCGTGGCCCACGGCCGAGATCGCGGTGATGGGACCCCAAGGCGCCGTCAAGACGATCTTTCGCCGGGAGATCGAGAACGCGGAAGATCCGCAAGCGAAGGTGGACGAGCTCGTGGCCGAGTACACGCGGCGGTTCGCCAACCCGTTCGTCGCCGCGGAGCGTGGATACATCGACGACGTCATCGAGGCTCCGCAGACGCGCGCCGTCATCTGCCGCGCGCTGGAGATGCTGGAGAACAAACGCGTCGAGCGCCCGCAACGCAAGCACGGCAACATTCCCTTATGATTCCCGGGAGGGCTGGCCGCGCGGTGGGAGGAACCCGGCGGGCTATGTCTACGCTCTTTCGCCGAATCTTGCCGGTGCTGTTCCTCCTTGTCACAGCGGTTGTTGCCTTCGCGGCGCCCGGCATCGCCAGGCCGCACGGAGACACTGCCGACCGCCCCGACGAGATGAGCACGGCGACGCCGCCGCCGTTCCATCCGAATTTGCAGGTTGCGTTTGGACCGTTCCATCTGGGAGCGACCCGCACCGAGCTCGACAAGGCTGCCGGCGCAACCGACCCATCGACGGAACCGCGAGTCGAGTACAGCGCGCCGGATGGTGAAGAGGTCACCGTGACGTACGCCGGGGGTCGCGCGGCGGAGATTCACATCGAGCGCCCGCTGAATGCGCAACAGAAGGCGATGCTCTCTACATCCGACGGCATTCGCCTTGGAGCTCCCATCGACGCCGTCCTTCCACTCTACGGCGAACCGGAGGCGAAGGAAGCCGGTACCGCGCCGGGCTACACGCTCTACGCCTGGCGCATGCAAGCAGGGACCAGCATCGTCTTTCAGGTGTTCCTCGGACGGATCGTTGCCGTCGACATGCTTCCTCCGGATGCGTATCCGCGCGGCGTGACGGTGGGCGGCGGAAGCGGTGTCTCGGAGAACGATCCCATCGTGATCGATGCGCCCACTCGCGAGTCGGCCGTGCAATCGGAGTTCGCGTGGCTCTCGCGGATCGATTGCGGCGCCAGCGGCTTTCGCTTCGCGTTCGAAAAGAACGTGACGGTCAACGGCAAGCCGCTCGAGGCCATCGGTGTCTATTGCGCACTTGACGAACGCGTCTTCTTCTTCGATCTCGGCAAGGTAGGAAAGGGGTCGTAACGTGGGATTGCTGGATGGCAAGCGCGCGCTGATCACGGGCGTAGCCAACCGCTGGAGTATCGCCTATGCCATCGCGAAAGCGTTCCACGAGCGAGGGGCGCGCCTCGCCTTTACCTATCAAGGCGAGCGCGTGCGCGACGAAGTGGAGAAGCTGGCGGAGGAGTGCGACGGAGCGCCCGTCATCGAGTGCGACGTCTCGAAGGACGAGGATCTCGCTCGTCTGCGCGAGCGGCTTCGCGAGCGCCTCGGCAGTCTCGATACGCTCGTCCATTCGATCGCGTACGCCAACAAAGAGGACCTCGCCGGCAAGGTGTACCAGACCACCCGCGAAGGATTCAAGCTCTCGCTCGACGTCTCGGCATTCTCGCTGGTGGGATTGGTAGGCGCGCTCGTCGACGTGCTGGCCGACGGCGCCAGCATCATGGCGCTCACGTACCTCGGCGCGACGCAGATCGTCCCCAATTACAACCTGATGGGCATCGCCAAGGCGGCTCTTGAGTCCGAAGTCCGCTATCTCGCATACGACTTGGGCGAGCGCGGCATTCGCGTCAACGCCATCTCCGCCGGTCCCATCAAGACGGCCTCGTCGCGACAGGTCGGAGGCTTCTCGCAGATCCTCTCCGTCGTGCCGAAGGTCGCTCCGCTCAAACGCAACATCTCCGGACAGGACGTGGCCAATACGGCCGTCTACCTCGCCTCTGATCTTTCGCAAGCCGTCACGGCGGACGTGCACTTCGTCGACGCCGGTTTCCACGCCGTCGGCATCCCGCCTTTGGATTCCTAACTGATGTCGATCGAAGGCGGAAATCCCACGCCTGAAGAGATCGCAGCCATCATGGCCGCAATCGACGCTATGCTCGGTTTCACGCAGGCGCCGTCCGCGCTGCGTCCGGCCGTCTCGCCGTGGCGCATGGCGGGGCGTCTCTCCCCGAGCGATCCTTGGCGCCTGCCGCGCGCGATGCGCAAGCTCCGGCGTTACGCCTAGCCTGCGTCGCTATGCGTACCGTCTGGCGCGATCGACCGGGAACGAGAGCGCGTTGAGAAAGACGCCGACGAGTCCCGCGTAGAGCACGGAGCCGATCGTGACGTCCGGCGTCCACCAGATGCCGCCCATCGTGGCGGCCAACACGGCGAGATAGACGGCCCAATACGAGGCGGGCACGCAGAATGCGAACACATACCAGCGCCCGTCTCCCGCGCTGCCGCTCTTCGGACCGAGACGGAAGAGGTCGCCGACGGCACCGCATGCGATGCTGGCGACGACGACGGCGGCGAACTCCCCCGCGTAATTCGAGTGCGCGCCCGCGATGAACACGTTTCCAAGCATGTTGAAGATCACGAGCGACCATGGCGCCAAGTCGATACGGCGTTTGAGGTAGAGCGCGAACCCCGCCACGAGCAGGCTCTGCATGATGACGGCCATCAAACCGATGCCTTGCTTGTAATACGTCAGCGTGAGCAGCGTGAGGACGTCGCTGGGCGAGCGGTACGGCGGCAACGGCGCGTTCATGCGCGCCGCCTCACTCACGAAGAAGATCTGCGTCCCCCAGTGGAGCAGCTCCAACAGCGATGCGGCCGCGATCAACATGGGAAGCTGCTCGGAGAGGCGGCGCGGGAGGTCCGTACGCGCCAGCGCGGCGCGAATCGGCCCTACCACGATGAGGAACGTGCCCGCGCCGATCAGAAGATGCGTTGGACTGAGGAGCGCGTTGAAGCCTTCCTCGAACCCCCACAGCTCATGCTTGACCATATCGGTGACACCGCCGGCGAGACAGACGACGAGACCGACCAACGTGGCGTCGTATCCCGGCGGCACGGCGCGCAACCACGGATAGCCGAGCCGATGATAGTGCACGAGCGCGATGCCGGTGAAGATGAAGGCGGCGAGCAGCCCGGCGTAGAGCAGCGCGTGCGCGGGCTCGAAGAACGTCTCGACGTCGTTGTGAAAGTGATACCACGCATCGACGAAGATCCCCGCGCCCAGCCACAGACTGGCAACCGCGATCGCCCAATCGAAGAGCGCGCTGCGCGACGGAGCCGTCACGTGGTGGGAAGACACGACGAGGGACTTCGGTTGTGCGCTCGGAACCTCCCTTCATGGGCCGGCGCTGGGCGTTCGTGGCTATCTTCTCTTTGGTTGCACTCTCCGCGTGTTCCGGGCGACCACCGGCGGCGGAGGTCCTCAGCGACGCCGCCGTCACGCATGCGCCGCAACCATGGCCGAGCGCGGCGGTCGCGCCGCCCGATGCGCAGCCGCGGATTCTCGCCGTGCACCTGAACGAGACGACCATCGCGAACGGCGCCCACTGGCGCGGGCGCATCGCCACGACCACCAACGTCGCGAGCGTCGAAGTGCGCACGGAATCGTTCAGCTTCACGGCGCAGCGCACGACGTTCGGACAATTCTCCTTCGACGTGCACGTGCTCGATTTGCCGCCGCAGTACCGCCGCGCCTACGTGCTCCAAATCATTGCGCGCAACGCCGGCGGCGCCGACGAAAACCGCTACGTGCCTATTCGGTTCCTCTAGGACCCCGCCGGCGTTTGGGCCACGACCGGATCGATCGGCGTGCGCCCCGCCAATCCCATCTCGCTTTCGAACGCGGCCGCCGCGGAGAGCAGCAGGGCCTCGCCGCGCGGCGGGCCCACCGCCAACCAAGGCGCACGGCTTCGCGCGCCGAGAGGCGCAACACGTCATCCAGCATGCGCTTTTCGATTCCCGGCAGGACGCCACGGCCCCCTCCGCCAAGGCGAAACTGTCGTTTTCCCAGCGGAGGTTCGAGAAATCTTCAGCAAGCTCCTGATTGCCAATCGCGGTGAGATCGCCGTGCGCGTCTTGCGCACCGCGCGCGAGATGGGCATCAAGACCGTCGCCGTCTACTCGGAAATCGATCGCGATGCGCTGCACGTGCGTCTTGCCGATGAAGCCTATCTGCTCGGACCGGCCCAACCCGCCCAATCGTATCTCAACATCGAGAGGCTGCTGGAGGTGGCGCGCGTCTCCGGAGCGCAAGCGATCCATCCCGGATACGGCTTCCTCGCGGAGAACGCGGACTTCGCGCGCGCCGTCATCGCCGCGGGTCTCGTGTGGGTGGGACCGAACCCCGCCGCCATCGACGCCATGGGCGACAAAGTGCGCGCGCGCGAAGCGATGGTCGCCGCGGGTGTGCCCGTCGTTCCCGGAACGACGACGCCGCTGATCGATGCCGCGGACGCCATGCGGGTCGCGAAGGAGATCGGACTGCCCATCGCGCTCAAAGCGTCCGGCGGCGGCGGCGGCAAGGGAATGAAGGTGGCGCGCACGCTCGAAGAAGTCGAATCCGCCTTCAACGTGGCCCAGCGCGAAGCGCAAGCGTACTTCAAGAACCCGACGATCTACGCCGAGAAGTATCTCGAGAATCCCAAGCACGTGGAGCTGCAGATACTGGCGGACAAGCACGGCCACGTGCTCTACGTCGGCGAGCGCGACTGCTCGCTCCAGCGCCGCCATCAGAAGCTTTTCGAAGAGGCGCCTCCGCAGGTGCCGGAATCCGTGCTCGAGCGCTTGCGCGACGCGGGAGTCCGCGCAGCGAAGGCCATCGGATACGACAGCGCCGGAACGATCGAGTCGCTGGTCAGCGGCGGCGAGTTCTATTTCCTCGAGATGAACACGCGCATCCAAGTGGAGCATACGGTCACGGAAGCGCTCACGGGCATCGATCTCATCCGCGAGCAAATCCTCGCGGCCGGCGGACAGCCGCTCTCCGTGACGCAGAGCGACGTGCGCCCTCGGGGTCACGCCATCGAAGTGCGCGTCAACGCCGAGGATCCCGCCGACAACTTTCGGCCCGCGCCCGGCAAGATCACCGCCTACCGGGAGCCCGCCGGCTTCGGCGTGCGCGTCGACGCGGCGGCCTATGCGGGCTACACGATTCCCGCCGATTACGACTCGCTGATCGCCAAGCTGATCGTGTGGGCGCCGTCGCGCTCCCAAGCTCTTGCACGGCTGGAGCGCGCGCTCGCCGAGTATCAGATCGAAGGCGTCGTTACGACCATCCCCTTCTTCCGCGAGCTTCTGACGTGCACCGCCGTCGTCGACGGAACGTATGGAACGTCGACGCTGGAACCGTTTGCGGCCGAGGTGGCGCCGAAGCTCCGCGCGGCCGCCGGCGCAACGGCGGGAGGTTCGGCTGCGACGGCTTCGGAGTCCGCCGCCGCGTCGGGCGGCGAAACGATCCGCGTCGAGGTGAACGACAAGCTCTTCCGCGTGCGGCTTCTCGACCGCCCCGCCGGCACGACTCACGCCGCGCTCGCCGATGGACGCGCCGTCGCGCCACGGAAAGCGAAGGGCGGGGCGAAGCGAGTCGTCCACGGCGGCAACGACGTGCGCTCGCCCATGCACGGCGTGATCGCGGAGATCTCCGTCAAGGAGGGGCAGGCCATCTCCGAAGGTGATCTCGTGGCCGTCGTCGAGGCGATGAAGATGATGAACGAGATCCGCGCGCACAAGGCCGGTACCGTCGCGAAGGTGCATGCGTCCGTGGGCCTCACCGTGGAGGCGGAAGCGCCGCTTATCACGCTTGCATAGAGGTTTGTCGGACTGCCGGCCGCGATGAGAGACGACACGCTGTTGACGCACGTCGGGCGCCGCCCCGAGGAGAACCTCGGCGTGGTGAATCCGCCCATCTATCGCGCCTCGACGATCACCTTCCGCAGCCTTGAGGCCATCGAGCGCGCGCACCGAGAGCCGTTCGCGAAAGACAACGTGGTCTACGGCCGTTACGGCACGCCGACCACGTTTGCGATCGAAGAGGCCATGGCCGAGCTCGAGGGCGGCTTCCGCGCGATCGCGGTCCCCTCGGGACTTGCGGCGATAGCCGCGGCGCTCGGCGCCCTGGCGCGATCCGGCGATCACGTGCTCGTCGTCGACTCCGCGTACGGACCAACGCGCCGCTTTTGCGACACGGTCCTGGCCGAGCAGGGCGTAGAGGTGACGTATTACGATCCGACGGTCGGCGCGGGAATCGAGTCGTTGATCCGTCCGAACACGCGCGCCGTCTTCTTGGAGTCGCCGGGCTCGCTCACGTTCGAGGTGCAGGACGTTCCGGCCATCGCGACCGTCGCGAAACTTCACGGCGTGCGCACGATCATCGACAACACGTGGGCGACGCCCTACTTCTTCAAGCCCTTCGAGCACGGCGTAGACATCTCGATACACGCGGCGACGAAGTACATCGGCGGGCATTCCGATCTGATGCTGGGCGTCATCGTCACGAACGAGGAATGCTACCGCCCGGTGCGCCGTCACGTCGCCACGCTCGGCTACGCGGTGGCGCCCGACGACTGCTATCTCGCGTTGCGCGGCTTGCGCACGCTGGCCGTGCGTCTGCGTCGCCACGAGGAGAGCGCGCTGGCCGTCGCGCGCTGGCTGGCCACGCGTCCCGAAGTTGCGCGCGTCCTTCATCCGGGACTCGCCAGCTGCCGCGGCCACGATCTGTGGCGGCGCGATTTCCGCGGCGCCTCGGGGCTCTTCTCCGTCATCCTTCAACCGGCGCCGAAGGACCGCGTCGCGGCGATGCTCGAGCGCTTGCGCCTCTTCCCCATGGGCTTCAGTTGGGGCGGCTATGAGAGCTTGGCACTGCACGTCGATCCGAAACCGCTTCGCACGGCCGTGCCGTGGGAGGACGAGCGTCCGATCGTGCGTCTCCACGTGGGACTCGAAGATCCGCAGGACTTGATCGACGATCTCGAAGGCGGTCTACGGATGCTCGCGCGCGGCTAGCGTTGCGCCGAGGCAGTCCTCCGATCCCCGTCCAGCTCGATCCATTTCTCGGCCCACCGGCCGAGCGCGCAGAACGCGTCGCTGAGCTCGCGGCCCTTCTGCGTGATGCGGTAGGAGACGCGCAACGGCGGCCCCGGATCGACGAGACGCTCGACGATCCGCTGCTCCTCGAGCTCGCGCAAGCGCTCCGTCAGCAGACGGTCGGAGAGCCCGGGAATGGTCGCGAGCAGCTCATTGAATCGATGATCGCCGGCGATCAACACGCGTAAGATCGGACCTGTCCAACGGCGCCCCACCAATTCGATCGCGAGTTGGAAGCGCGGACAGAACTCGGATGCCATGACGTTCGATCCTTCTCCGTCCATGGCAAATTCATCTCTCGTACGTAGGCTACTTGACATAAGTTACGTACTCATTGTAGCATAGCCATAAGCTTACGAAAAGTATGTAACTTCTGGAGGATAACTCAAACCATGGCAACCGCTATCGGTCTCCTGCTCGCCCGCCTGATCTTTGGGCTGGCGTTCGCGGCACACGGCTCTCAGAAGCTCTTTGGCTGGTTTGGCGGCCATGGCATTCGAGGGACGGCGGGTTTCTTCGAGCAGATCGGCTTGCGCGCCCCCCTCGCGATGGCCACGTTGGCGGGCTTGGGCGAGTTCGTCGGTGGCCTGCTTCTGGCGCTGGGCTGGCTGGGGCCCGTCGGTCCTGCCATCATCATCTCGGTGATGGTGGTGGCGGCCGTCACCGTCCACCTGCATAACGGCTTCCTCGCGCAGAACAACGGCTATGAGATGCCCCTTCTGTACGCCGCCGGGGCATTGGCCTTCGCCTTCGCCGGTTTCGGCGGCATCTCGCTCGACGCCGTCGCGCCCATTCCCGTCCTCGATCAGCCGGCTGTCGCATGGATCCTGATCGCGATCGGCGTGGTCGGCGGTCTCGTGGTCTCGGCAACGCGCCGCGCGCCGCAGGCCGGCCATCAGCGGGCGTAACCCGTCCCGCCCCCACCGCTACGCTTCTTCACCGCACGTCTTCCGAGGAGATCTCATCATCACATGAGCACGACCACTCTCAAGCAAACGGTAACGTGGCAGATCGACCCGGCTCATTCCAGCGTGGACTTCGCCGTCCGCCACCTGATGATCTCAAAGGTGCGCGGTACCCTGCGCGTCACGAGCGGAGAGATCGTCACGCCGGCCGGTCGTCACATCCCGACCAGCATCAAGGCGACGATCGACGCCGCGTCGGTCAACACGCGCGAACCGGATCGCGACAATCACCTGCGCTCGGCAGACTTCCTCGACGTCGAGCGATTCCCGACGATCGAGTTTCGCTCGACGAGCATCACGCCCAAGAATGACCGGCAGTTCGTCGTCTTCGGTGACCTCACGCTGCACGGCGTGACGAAGCCCGTCACGCTGGAGGCGGAGTTCGAAGGCCAGGGCACGGACCCGTGGGGCAAGTCCCGTGTGGCCTACAGCGCGACCACGAAGATCAACCGCAAGGACTTCGGCCTCACCTGGAACCAGGCGCTCGAGACGGGTGGTGTGCTGGTCGGCGAAGAGATCGAGATCACGTTGGCCGTCGAAGCAACCAACTGATCGCCGTGCGTTGAGCGCGAGGGCCGCGACGAATGTCGCGGCCCTCGTCTATTCCGCCAGCTCGTAACCGGCCTCGTCGAGCGCCGCGTGGCGCACGCAGTTCTGGCAGGTCATTCCGGCCACGGAAAACGTCTGCGTCATGCGGCGCATGGTTCGCCGGGTGGAGGATGGCCGCCCCGCGGCGAAGGCTTCGACGATGACGACTCCGCCGACTCGGCGCGATCGCGCCGCCAACGACTCCGGCATCCCGCTGCGCGATGTCTTCCATGCCTCCGAGGCACATTTCGCCGCGCAGACCGGGGAGCCGGGCTCCTTCCCCTTCGTTCGCGGCATTCGCCCGGACATGTATCGGGGGCGTCTCTGGACGATGCGTCAATACGCCGGCTTCGGAACGGCCGCGGAGTCCAATGAACGCTATCGCTACCTTCTGGCGCGCGGACAGACCGGACTCTCCGTCGCCTTCGATCTCGTCACCCAGCTGGGGTACGACTCCGACGCGCCGCAGGCGCGCGGAGAGGTCGGCAAAGTCGGCGTCGCGATCGACTCGATCGACGACATGGAGACCCTCTTCGCTGAGATCCCACTCGATCGCGTCACCGTCTCGATGACGATCAACGCGCCGGCGTCCATCCTCCTTGCCTTCTTCCTCGCCGTCGCGCGGAGGCGCGGCATCCCGTTCGAGAAGCTGGGCGGCACGATCCAAAACGACGTGCTCAAGGAGTACGCGGCGCGCGGCACCTACATCTTTCCGCCCAAGCCGGCCATGCGCCTCATCACGGACGTCTTCGCCTACTGCGCGAAGAACGTGCCCAGTTGGAACACGATCTCCATCAGCGGTTATCACATCCGTGAGGCGGGATCGACGGCCGTGCAAGAGCTGGCCTTCACGCTCTCCAACGCCAAGGCATACCTCAAGGCCGCCGTGGAAGCGGGACTCGATCCAGACACGGTGGCGCCCCGTCTCTCGTTCTTCTGGAACGCGCACAACGACCTCTTCGAAGAGGTGGCGAAGTTCCGCGCCGCGCGCGCCATCTGGGCCGAGATCGCGCGCGACGAGTTCGGCTGCACCGATCCGCGCTCGTGGATGTTGCGCTTCCATGCGCAGACGGCCGGCTCGACGCTCACGGCGCAGGAGCCGGACAACAACGTCGTGCGCGTGACGATTCAGGCGCTGGCCGCCGTGCTCGGCGGCTGCCAATCGCTGCACACGAACGGACGCGACGAGGCGCTGGCGCTGCCGACGGCCGAGTCCGCGCGTTTGGCGTTGCGCACGCAGCAGATCATCGCCTACGAGTCCGGCGCGGCCGACGTCGTCGATCCGCTTGGCGGCTCGTACTACGTGGAATACCTCACGGGAGAGCTGGCGACGCGCGCGCGCGCGTTGATCGCGGAGGTCGATGCGATGGGCGGAAGCGTGCCAGCAATTGAGTCCGGCTGGATGCAGACGCAGATCGCCGATGCCGCCTATGCGGCCCAGCAGCGTATCGAGCATGGCGATCAAATCGTGGTGGGCGTCAATGCCTTCGTGGAAGCGGAGGGTGAAGCTCGAATTCCGCTCCAGCGCATCGAAGATCGCGTCGAGCGCGAGCAAGTGGCGCGCCTCCAGGCGTTCCGCGCGCGACGCGACGCCGCGCTCGTCGCCGAGCGTCTGGCCGCCGTGCGCCGCGCCGCCGAAGGCTCCGAAAACCTCATGCCGCACTTCGTCGAAGCCGTCGACGCCGGCGCCACGCTCGGCGAGATCTGCGACGTGCTGCGCTCGGTCTTCGGAGCCTACAAGCCGCAAGAGGCGTTCGCCTAACCGTGGCCGTCCGAGAGTCGCGGGAGGCGCCCGCGACGCAGGGAGGGGGCGATCAACGGGCGACGGCGCTCGCCGTGCTTCGTCTACTCTTCGGCGACGACTTCGCGCGCACGTTCGCCGTTCGGCTCTGGGACGGGACGACCATCGCGCCTCGGGCGCCGGCACGCTTCACGCTGGCCGTCAATTCGCCCGGAGCCTTACGCGCCGCCCTCCTTCCCCCCGACGAAATCAACGCGGCGCGCGCCTTTATCAACGGCGATTTCGACTGCGAGGGAGATCTCGAATCGGGTGTCGCCACGATCAAAGAAGCCTTCAGCCGCTTCCAGCCGCGCGCGTTTCCTTCGCTGCTCGCGCTGCTGCTTCGTTTACCCAAGCCCCCTGCGATCCACGACGACGGCGAAGCGCGGCTCTACGGGCGCAAGCATTCGCTGGAGCGCGACCGCGCCGCGATCGGGTTTCACTACGACCTGCCGATCGCGTTCTATCGGGCGTTCCTCGATCGGGAGATGGTGTACTCGTGCGCCTACTTCGACGACGGCGTCGAGACGCTCGATCACGCGCAGACGGCGAAGATCGATCATACGCTCCGCAAGCTGCGGGTCCAAGCTGGTGAACGGATCCTGGACATCGGGTGCGGCTGGGGCGCGTTGGTCGTGCGCGCCGCGGAGCACTTCGGAGCACGCGTGCTGGGCGTGACGCTCAGCGAGCGGCAATACGAAGAGGCCAACCGCCGGATTCACGCGGCGGGAATCGCCGCAACCGCGCGCGTCGAGCTCCTCGACTACCGCGAGCTCGAGCGAACGCAACCGTTCGACAAGATCGTAAGCGTCGGGATGTTCGAGCACGTCGGCCGGACGAAGCTTCCAGAATATTTCTCCACGGTTCATGCGCTCTTGCGCCCTGGCGGACTCTTTCTCAACCACGGCATCGCTTCGCGCGCCGGCGAGCGGATGCGGCGCGGGTTCGTCGAGCGCTTCGTCTTCCCCGACGGTGATCTCGTCACGCTCTCAGCTGCCCTGCACATCGCCGAGCACGCCGGTTTCGAAGTCCGCGACGTGGAGAATCTGCGCGAGCATTACGCGCGCACGCTGCGCTGCTGGGTCGCCAATCTCGAGCGCAATCACGCGGCTGCCGTCGATGCGGCCGACGAGCGCACCTATCGCGTGTGGCGTCTCTATATGGCAGGCAGCGCCCATGGATTCGCAAGCGGGCGCATGGGCGTCCACCAGTGCCTGCTCGGGAAGGCGACGACCGCGGGACGCGTGGAAATCCCTGCGACACGAAGAGATCTCTACGTATGACCATAGATCACGTTGCCATCGTCGTTCGCGATCTCGAGCGCACCATCGATCTCTACACCAAGACGCTGGGCTTTCGTCAAGTCTATCGGGAAACGATCGCCGACCAGAACGTGGAAGCCGTGGGACTCGAGGCCGGAGAGAGCGTCATCGAGCTCCTGCGGCCGATCGATCCGGACTCTCCCCTCGTGAAGTATCTCGGCGACGCGGAGACGAAGCTCCACCACACCGCCTATCGCGTGGCCAACCTCGCGGGAGAGCTCTCCCGCTTGAAAGCGGCCGGCGTGCGCTTGATCGACGAGCGCCCGCGCAAGGGCGCCCACGGGAACCTCATCGCGTTCCTGCACCCGAAATCGACGGGTGGTGTGCTGATCGAGCTCTGTCAATTCGTCGGAGCTTGACTCGACGTGCTACCCTAGAGGTAACCATGTCGACGCACTCCGCTCGCACCTTTGCGTTTTGGTACTACTTTACGGGCGCCCATCAAAGGAGCGGCTGAGGTTCGCGTATACGCCAAGAGTCGACACCGTACGCGCCCCCGCTCCACCAGCGGGGGCGCTCGTTTTTTCTCACTCGACGTTCGGAGGAGTCATGGTCACGATCACCCCGGTTAGCAACGCCCACGCGAAGAGCAGCACCCCTGCTTCGTTCTCGTACGAGGCGTTGTATTCGGGTTTTCATATCATGGCCGGGCCTTGCAGCGTGGAGACCCGCGAACAGATCCACCAAGCCGCGGCGTTTCTCTCGTCGCGCGGCGTGCGAATCTTACGCGGCGGCGCCTACAAGCCGCGCACCTCGCCGCGTTCGTTCCAGGGGCTCGGAGAGCCGGGTCTCCGTCTGATGCGCGAGGCCGCCGACGCGCACGGAATGTTCGTCGTCTCCGAAGTGATGGACGTCGAGACCGTTCCCGTGGTGGCCGAATACGTCGACGTGCTCCAGGTCGGCGCGCGCAACATGCAGAACTTCTCATTGCTCAAGCGTCTGGCCAAGGAGCGCAAGCCGGTGCTCCTCAAGCGCGGCCTCTCGGCAACGATCGAAGAGACGCTCTCCGCCGCTGAATACATCCTGCAGGGCAACCCGCAGGTCATCCTCTGCGAGCGCGGCGTGCGCAGCTTCGAGCCCCTCACGCGCAACATGCTCGACCTCGCCGGCGCGGTGCTGCTGCGGAAGATGTCCTCGCTGCCCGTGATCGTCGATCTCTCGCATGCGACGGGACGCACCGATATCGTCGCCCCGCTGGCGGCCGCGTGCGTCGCGGTCGGAGTCGAGGGACTCATGGTCGAAGTGCATCCGCGCCCCTCGGAGTCGGTCAGCGACGCCCACCAGGCGATCTCATTCCCGCTCTTCGACGAAATCTTGGCCGCCATGGAGCCGTATCTGCAAGCGCGGGCCGCCCGCGAGGCCGACTCGAGCGATGCGGCCCCGCGGGTTTGCAGGGCCTCCAGACGGTAGCCAGCCTACGTTCCGTACGATCTATCCGTGATGCGAAGCGTTTCCAAGACGTCATGATCGGTGATGAGGATGCCGCAACCCGCCCCGCGCAGTCGCGCGACTTGAGTGGCCACTCTCTCACGGTATCTCGAGCACGATCTTTCCGAAGTTTGTATTCCCTTCCATGGTCCGATGGGCGTCGGCGATGCGCTCCAACGGAAACGTGCGGTCGACGATGGGCCTGACGACGCCGCGCTCCAGCAGGGGAACGACCTCGCGCGCGAAGGCCTGAATCGCGGCGCAGCGCCGCTCGAACGGGCGGGCGCGCATGGTCGTCCCCTCGATGCGCAGACGGCGCGAGAGCGCCAAGGCCATGTTGACTTCGCCCCGCTGGCCGCCCAGTGAGCCCACCAGCACGAGCCGTCCCTCGGGCGCCAGGGCACGCAGGTTTCGGTCGAAGTACGGCACGCCGACATAATCGATCACGAGCTCGACGCCCTGAGCCGCGTGTCCCTTCACTTCCTCGTCGAACGCTGGCGTCGCCGTGACGTCGATGGCGACGGAGAGCCCTAAGCTTTTGGCCAGCTCGAGCTTTCTCGCCGTTCGCGCCGTGCCGAAGACGCGAGCACCGGCGGCGACGGAGAGCTGGAGAGCTGCCGTGGAAACCCCGCTGCCGATCGCGTGGATCAGCACGTTGGTGCCTGGACGCAGGCCGCCGATCGTGAAGAGCGCATCGTGAGCCGTGATGAAGGCTTCCGGAACGGCACCGGCCTCCACGTCGCTCAGGTTGTCCGGCACGCGGGCGAGCATGCGCTCGTGGACGGCCACGTACTGCGCCTGCGAGCCGTCCGTGACCAAGCCCATCACGCGATCGCCGACCTTCCATTCCGTCGTGCCGGGACCCAGCGCGGCGACCTCGCCGGCAAACTCGAGGCCGAGGCGCGTATTGTCACCGCCGGGCGGGGCAGGATACTTTCCTTCGCGCTGCATCACCTCGGCGCGGTTGAGGCCGGCGGCGCGCACGCGCACCAAGACTTCTTGGTGACCGGGAACGGGTTCGGGAACTTCGATGACGCGGATGACGTCCGGACCACCGTACGAAGGAACCGTTGCTGCAAGCATCACGAGCAGACGTTCACCGAACGATGCGATGCAGCCTACGAGCGTCCGGGATCGAGGTGAACGTCGAGCCGCGCTTCGAACGTCCGCTCCCACGGGAGCGTGATCGTCAAGCCTGCGTCGCGATAGTCCGGATAGATCTGCGCCAGCAAGCGCAACGCCTGCGGCCACAGCTGCTCGCGATCGAAGCTGTCAGCAAATGAAAGCGCGCCGTCGAAGAGCAGCGTGTGATCGCGCACGTCGCGGTCGTCCAACGCCCGATTGAGCTCGGGGCGCACGATCAGCCGGTACGCGTAGTCGTCCGCATAGCGATCGAGCATGAACTGGGCGTGCGCCCGAGCGTCGTACGTCTTCATGCGCTTGGCCGCGCCCACCGTGATGGCTTCCGCGAGCGCCGTTCCCACCGTATTCGCCGTTGTGTTCCACGAAGCGAAGGCGTCGATGCTTGCGGCGACGCCGCGCGCGATGAGCTCCTCCGTGAGCGCCTTCTGCGCCTCCACGTCGCTCGACACCAGGAACGAGAGATCGGCGACGGCCACCTGACCGTGGCCGACTTGCGCCGAGATGGCGTCGAGAAGCGATCGCTCTTCGTCCGGCGTCGTCTTGGGCGCCTTGACGAAGAGCGTCACGTCGGCGTCCGGTCCGTCATCGCGCGTGGCGCCGGACAGAGCGATAAGGTGGCCGATCGTCTGATCGGCCGTGGTGAATTCGAGGGGATCCTGCGTCTTCGCACCGTCGGGCGTCGAATAGCGCACGGCGATCTTGGGATGCCAGCCCGCCTCGCGAGCGATGGCGTGCGCCAAGAGCGTCATGCCGAGCTCGTCGGCGCCGGGTTCGATGGAGGACCGCCCGCCGAGGCCGAACTCCGCCTGGGCGCGCTCGAGCGCGCGGACGTCCTTGACGTGCAGCCCGACGCGCCCGGCATCGTCCTGTCCCAGCACGACGCGGTCGAAGTCGCCTTGCGCGGCGAGCTGGAGGATCCAGAGGTCGACGCTTGCGTCGCGCCGCCGCGCGGCGAGATAGCGCTGCAGGGCGGGCCCGAGGCGTTGCGCCAGACTGGCCGCCTTAGCCTTCTCGTCGGGTGTGCGCGGCGGATCGGGAAGGTTCGCGTACTCGGTGATGAGCTGTGTCTGCTGAGCCGTGGCAGGCGTCCACGTCGGCGCGAGACGCATCACCGTGCCGAAGGCGGCAAACCACGCGTCGGGGTGAATTGCGCGCACGGCGCCTAGGCGGCGGATGCGCGAGACGGCCGCGTATTCGGACGTATCATCGACGCGCGCCGCGACGAGGCCGCCGTAGACGGCCATGTCCGTGGAGACGACGAGCGCGGAGACCCCTTGCGTGCGATCGCTCTGCAGCCAGCGCAGGATCGCGTCGGGATCGCCGGCTTTGAGATAATGCCCGAGGAGCGCCGCGGGGGGCGTGCGCACGTCGACGCCCGCGATCTCACCCAGCATGATCGGAAGTTGATAGGTGACGGGACGGTCGTCGAGAGGCACGAAGGCGACGGGGGTCGTCGCCTTCGCCGTTGCGCCGATCGGCAAGCACGCCAGCGCGAATGCGGCGAGCAACGCCCGCGCGAAACCGGGTACGCTCACCGTTCCTCCAGCAGCACCCGCAACGATCCTCCGCTTTCGTCGAGGAGCACCCGAGCGCTCGCATCGTCCACGCCGCGGCGAAGCGCCACGACGGCGACCTTGACGTTCCAACCGCTGCGTTCGAGAGCGGCGTGCGCTGTCGCTTCGTCGCAGTGCGCCAGCGTGCAGACCAAGCGCACGGCGCGCGCGCGCAGCTTCGCATTGGTAGCCTGCACGTCGACCATGAGATTGCCGTAGACTTTGCCCAGACGCACCATCGTGCCCGTGGAGAGGGCGTTCAAGATCAGCTTCTGCGCCGTGCCCGCCTTCAGGCGCGTCGATCCCGCGATGGCCTCGGGACCGACGATGGCCGCGATGACGATCTCCGCTTGCGCCGCCAGCGCGCCGCCTTCCACGCATTGCACGGCGATCGTGAGAGCTCCTCGCGCTCTCGCCGCGGCCAACGCGCCTACCACGTACGGCGCGCTGCCGCTGGCGCTGATCCCGACGACGGCGTCCGCGGAGCTCACCGCTTCATGCGCTTGGCGCTCCCCCGCCTCGCGATCGTCTTCCGCGCCCTCGACGGCACGCCGCAGCGCGGCATCACCGCCGGCGATGTGCGCCTGCACGAGGTCGGGCGGCGTTCCGAAGGTCGGGGGGCACTCGGCGGCGTCGACCACGGCAAGCCGTCCGCTCGTCCCCGCGCCGAAGTAGTGGAGGCGTCCGCCCGTGCGCAGGCGTTGCGCGATGGCATCGATGGCGCGCGCGATCTGCGGCGCGGCGGCTTCGACGGCCGGCGGGATGCTGCGATTCTCCGCGTCGAGCACGCGCACGAGGTCCAGCGTGGAGAGCGCATCGAGCTCGCGGGTGCGCGGATTCTCACCTTCGGTGAGCGGCACATGGTCAGCGTCGTGCAAGAGCGAGGGCACCTTCCACGGGCTCACGATCGAGTCGAGTCACCACCGCCCCGAGGAGATCGTTCTCGATGCGCGTCTGCAACAGGTAGGTGAGCAGCGTTCCCTCACGCAGCAATCCGCCTGCGAGCACCACGCGCGGATTGCTGTTCGCGATGCCGGCCGAGCGGGCGGCGGCGACGGCGAAGCCGGCGAGATCGATGGCCGCCTGCTGCACGATCTTGGTCGCCGCGCGATCGCCGTCTCCGGCGAGTCTCAACACGCCGCTCGCAAGCGCGGCGATGCGCGCGATCTCGAGATGCGCGCCCGTGCGCGCGTAGACGCTTCCAAGCAGCTCGTCGCGGTCGGAGGCGGGAAGATGCTCGCGGATCAGCGCGAGCAGCGCATGGGCATGAGCGCGTCCGTCGAGCGTCTTGGCGGCCTCGCGCAGTGCGGCCAGGCCGATGGCGTATCCCGAGCCTTCGTCGCCGATGAGCCAGCCCAGGCCTCCGGAGCGATGGACGTTGCCGTCCGCGTCTTCGGCGTAGCCGATCGAACCGGTGCCGGAGATCACCACGACGCCCGGGCCTTCGGGAACGGCGGCGCGCAGCGCGATGGCTGCGTCGTCGACGATGCGCACGCGCGCGTCGGGATAGGCTTTCACGAGTGCCTGGCGGATGGGATAGGCGACGCTGCGCCGGAACGCACCCGCCGCGCCCACGCAGACGGCTTCCACGTCGTGGCTCGACGCCGCTTCCGCCACGGCGTCGACGATCGTCGCCACGGCGGATTCCACGCCTAGGCTGGTCGCATTCGCCGGACCACGCTCCGCGCGTGCGACGTGCGCGCCGTTCGCCGTCGCGACGGCGAGCGTCTTGCTTCCGCCGGCATCGACGCCGACCACCACCTTCATGCTTGCTCTACCTCCATGCGCACGCGCGCCAGCAATTGCTCTAAACGATGCGGCGCCAACGCTCCCAGTACCCGCGCTCCGGCGGCGCCGGTGACGCGCGGCAGTCCAGCGGGGCGCTCACGCAGCAACTCGTAGCCCAGCACGGCGAAGGCCATGGCTTCCTTCGCGTCGGGATCGATGCCTGCGGCGGCGCAGCTGCTGATTTCGGTGCCCGTGCGCCTCGCGATCGCCTCGACGAGCGACCGGTTGTGCAGGCCGCCCCCCGACGCCATGATGGGAACGCCTTTGAACCCTTGTCGCTCCAGCGCATCGGCGATAGCGCGCGCCGCGATCTCCACGGCGGTGGCGAGCGCGTCTTCCGCGGTCAACGCGCCCCACGCCTCGTCTGCCAACGCATGCGCGCCGAACCGCTCGCGCCCCGTCGACTTCGGCGGTTCTCGCGCGAACCACGGGTCGGCCAAGAAGCGTTCTACGAGCCGTTCGTCGGCACGGCCGCGCGCCGCGGCGGCGCCGCCGCCATCGAAAGGTTGGCCCAAACGCGTGCGCGCCAATTCGTCGAGCAGCATGTTGCCCGGGCCCACGTCGAACGCGACCACCTCGCGACCGTCCCCCGGAATCAGCGTAACGTTCGCGATGCCGCCGAGATTGAGCGCGACGCGCGGCGCGCCGTGCGCTCGTAGCAAGAGCGCATCGACGTAGGGTACGAGCGGAGCGCCCTCGCCGCCGGCGGCGCAATCGGCGCGGCGAAAATCGTAGGCGACGGTGACGCCCACGCGCTCGCGGATCGCGAAGGCATCACCGATCTGGAGCGTGGCGCCGGTGCCGTTTGCGCGACGGCCCAGATGATAGAGCGTCTGACCGTGCGACGCGACGAAGTCCACCTGCAAACCGCGCGCCGCGTGCGCGGCCGCCTTGCCGAAGGCGGCGCCGACGTCGGCGTCGAGCTCGCAGATCGCGCGCGCCGTGGGCTCATTGGGCGGCAGGGCGGCACGCAAGCGCCGCTCGAGCGCGTCGTCATACGGGATCGTCTCAAAGCGCAAGAGCCGGAGCGCATAGGATGCGGCGCTCGGGCGCAGTTCGACGACGGCGGCATCGATACCGTCGAGCGAGGTGCCCGACATCAGCCCGACGGCGATCACGGCGCTCGCCGCGCGTCGGCCAGCGGCTCGGTGTCGAGCAACGCCCCCTCGAAGACGGCTTGCCGGAATTCGCGGGTATCGCTGCGGTCGACGTACACGCTGTTGGTCAGGAGCACGACCACGAGGTCACGCTCCGGATCGGCCCAGACGCACGTTCCGGTGAAGCCCGTGTGCCCGAAGGTCGACGGCGACCAATAGCGGCCGCACGAGTTGTCGTCGCTGGTGCGCAGCGCCCAACCGAGACCCCGGCGAAGAATGGGATCCTGCGCCTGCTCGCGCACGGCCTCGCGCGCGAGCTCCGCAGGCAAGAGCGCTTCGCGCTCGGGCTCGAGATAGGCGCGCGCGAGAGCCGCCACCGTGCGCGCGTCGCCGAACATGCCGGCGTGTCCCGAGACGCCGCCCATCGCGAAGCACTTCTCGTCGTGAACCTCGCCGTGCACGAGACGACCGCGCCACGCGCAGCGCTCCGTGACGGCGATCCGCGTCCGCAGCATCTCGGGCGGCGCGTAGCCAACTTCGGGTGGAGCGTTCAACGGAATCAGCACCTCGTTCCGAACGACGCTATCCAGCGGATCGCCGGCGGCGCGTTCGATCATCATGCCGAGGATGATGAAGCCCAGATCGCTGTAGACGACGCGCTGGCCGGGATCGGCGACGAGATCGGTCTCCAGCGTGAAGCGGCGCACATCCGCGTCGGGCAACGTGCGCACGTCGACGCCGGAGCGAAGCCCCGCCGTATGCGCGAGAAGCATTCGCAGCGTGGCCCCTGCGCCGGCGTGGCGCCACTCGGGCACCCACGGGCCGACGGGCTCGTCCAAGGCGAGCGTTCCCCGCGCGACGAGGCGCAACGCCGCCGTGGCCACGAAGAGCTTCGTGAGCGATGCGTAGTCGAAAAGCGAGTCCGGCTGCGCCGCTCTTCCATTGGGCTGCAGCTCACCGATCGCGCGCTCGGCCGTTGCTCCGGCGCGCTCCACACGAAGGGCGGCGGCGCCAAAGCGCGCGCCGGCATGCGCGCGTAGCACCTCTTCCGTACGCGGGAGCTCGATCATCCGACGGCCGCGAGCGAGACGGGCATCCGCCCCTCCGGCTGCGCACCGTCGGCGAGCATGCCGGCGAGCGCGTCGAACGAGATCGGCTCATCGCCGAACGTGCACACGACGTGGCGCGCCTCCGGGACGAGGACGGCATCGTACGGCTCTCGCGCGACGACCAACAGCGCGTCGGGATACGTTGTGAGGAGCGTGCGCGCCGCGTCGATTTGCAGTGTCTGGTGAAGCCCGCGACGCACGATGACCGCTACGCGTGTCCGCGGTCCGCCGCGCTCGACGAGATCGCACGCGCGCCGGAGGGCACGATCGGCCGGAAATGCCTCGATGCGGATCTCCTCCGCGCGGAGGTCATGCCGTTCGAGCGCCTCGGCCAGCGTCGGGCCGTGATCTCGCGCCTCTACCGCACCGCCATCGAGAGACGCCGGGCCGAGCGAGACGACGACGGCGCGCGTGCCGGCGGGCCAATGCGGCAGCGCCCCGCGCTCCAGCACCAGGGAGCGGCGTGCCGCTTCCCGGCCCGCGCCGAGATCCTCGGAAGGGAACGGCGCCATGGCGCGCAACGACGCGCGAAGGCGGTCGACGCGCGCGACCGCCTCGTGCAAGCGCGCTTCCGACAGCGTGCCGTCGCGTACGGCGCCTGCGACCGCGTGCGCGATGCGCAGCGCCAGCGTGGGCGAATGGCTCACGAGCAGCAGATCGGCACCGGCGCGCAGCGCTTCCACGGCACCGCGCTCGCTGCCGACGGTGCCGGCAATCGCTTGCATCTCGAGGCAGTCGGTGATGCACACTCCCGTGAAGCCGAGCTCGCCGCGCAAGAGATCCGTCAACACGCGGCACGACGTCGTCGCGGGACGTCGAACATCGGGCTCGAACGCCGGAACGGCGACGTGCGCCGTCATGATGGCGCGGATGCCGCGCTCGACGGCTTGGGCGAACGGCGCGAGATCTCGCGCGCGCAGACGCGCGGCGTCGCCGTCGATGGTCGGCAGCGTCAGGTGACTGTCGTCGGCCGTGGCGCCGTGACCGGGAAAGTGTTTCGCCGCCGCGATCACGCCGCCGCGCTCCAGGCCGCGCGCGAGCGCGAGGCCCAAGCGCGCGACACGTTCGGGGTCGTCGCCGAACGAGCGGGTGCCGATGACGCGATTGCGCGCGTTGCTCACCACGTCGAGCACGGGCGCCAGGTTCAGATTTGCGCCGGCCCGGCGAACGTCGCGCGCGATGGCGAGGCCGACGCGCTCGCAAAGACGTTCGTCGTCCGCGGCCCCCAGCGCCATCGCCGACGGCACTTCGACGGCTCCCCGGCGCAGGCGCGCCACGCGACCGCCTTCCTGGTCGACGGCGACGAGCAGGGGCAGGTCCTCTTCACACACGGCACGCACGCATTCGACGAGCTCGCGGCACGTATCGACGCTGACGATATTGCGCGCGAAGAGAACGATGCCGGCAGGGCGCATCCTCGCCAGCGTCTTGAGAAGCTCGGAGGAGGCTTCCGTTCCGTCGAAACCGACGCAGAGCGTCCGCGCCGCCATGCGCGCCAAATCGGTCGCCACGGGAACCGGCTACGACGGTGCCTGCAGGTCTTCCTCGGACGGCGACGTCAGCGCAGGCGCACGATCTGCGCGATCGGAACACCGCCGACGATCGTCATGTAGACGTCGACGCGCTGACCGGGACGGAGATCGGCGATCGAGAGGCCGCGGCTGCCGCGCATCTCGAATGTGGTGGTGGGCGTGAGCATGATGCTGCGCCGCACGCCGCCGGCCTTGACGACGACGACGTTGCGCCCGTAGTCGATCGAGCTCACCGTTCCACTGACAACGCCGCCGCGCTCGACGAAGGGTTCCGGCTGCGTCCGGTCCCGACTCTCGTCCTCGCGGTGACTGTTTCCTCCGCCGTTTCCTTGGTCGTGTTCGCCGTGCTCCTTTTCGAGAAGCCTCGGGAGACTCTGGATGCCGATCGACGTCGCCGTCGCGGGCAAAGTCGAGACTGCCTGTAGCAGCAGGCTGCTCAACACGAGAACGGCAACGGTCGATCGCGAACGGCGGACGCGCATCTCGGACTGGTAACGCACGACTTGAGATGTTCGTTACACCCACCGCGCAAAGCCTGGCGGACCCTGCGAACGGAGCGCGGCGACTTGGGGGAAAACGGGGTACCCGCGGGCGAAGCGCAACGGAGTGAAAAAGGAGATCCCCGTGCGGCGCCTGGGCTTGACCGGGCGCAAGGTGACGGCGCTCGGCATGGGCGGCGAAGGGGTCTTGCGCACGTTCGGATATGCCGCCGAGGCCGCGGCCGTCATCGAACGAGCGCTCGACGAGGGCATCGCCTACATGGAAAGCGCGCGCGCCTACAGCGGCAGCGAGGCCTACTACGGCGCCACCTTGGGGGCGCGCCGAGCGTCGCTTTTCTTGGCGTCCAAAGCACACGACCGCACGCGGGCAGGGGCGCTGGCTCAGTTGGAAGTCACGCTGCGCGCCATGCGTACCGACTACCTGGATCTCTGGCAGTTGCATGACGTCCGTGAATGGGAAGAGCTCGACGCCTTCGAGGATGGCGGCGGAGCGTACGCCGCGTTCGTGGAGGCCAAAGAACGCGGCCTCGTTCGCCATATCGGCGTGACGGGGCATCACGATCCCGCCGTCTTGCGCGCGTGCCTCGAACGCTTCTCGTTTGATACCGTCCTCTTGCCCGTGAATCCCGCCGAAGGGGTTCGCGACGCCTTTGCGCGCGAGGTGATTCCCGCCGCGCGTGCGCGAGGTATGGGGGTCATCGGGATGAAAGTGCTCGCGCGCGGCCTCTTGCTGGATCGCCGAGCCGGCCTCACGCCGCGCGAGCTGATCTGCTATGCGCTCTCGCAAGACGTCGATACGATCGTCATCGGCTTCGATAACCCGGAGCACGTCTCACAAGCCGCGGCTGCCGCGCGCAACTTCACGCCGATGGATAGCGCGGAGCAACGGCTGTTGGAAGCGCGGGTGGCGCGCGTCGCGGGGCAGGTTACGTACTACCGCCGACCGCAGCCGGTACGATAGGCGAATCGCGCTCCAGCAGCAGCAACCGTTGCTCGAAGAGATTGCGTTGGAGCTGTTCGTTGACGTTCTGGATATTCTGCTGTAGAAGGATCCGATCGAACTGCTGATCGAGCCGAATGCGCAGCTGACTCTGGTCCAGCTGGCGCTGCAGGCTCTGGCTCAATTGCTGCTGCAGAAGCTCGCTTTGCAGCGCGTACTGCTGCGAGATGGGCGCGATATTTTGCGCCGGCGTGACGATGATCGTGCTGCTCGGCGTGATGATGACGCCGCTGCCGGGTGCGACGACGACGGTGTTCGCGCGCGCATCGGCGGGGAGCGCGGCTGCGGCCGCTATGATGAGCGCCGGCCCGACGACCGAGCGAAACTGGAGCATGGTACGGGACTCCTCGTCTTGGAGTATAGCACGCGAAGGCGTGCGACGCTGTCTCCCGATCCTAAAGTCCCGCCGCGCTGAGCTCTTGGATGAAAAGTTGCACGCGCGGATCGTCCCACCAGTTCGCGATGACGCTCGCAAGCTGAGGCCAGCGGCGCAATCGCTCGACGCGTTTGGCGATCTCCCGTGCCGACGGCTGCTCCTTTGAAAGCTCGCCGTGCAGCGCATCGATCTCCGCATGCGCCTCGTGACCGTCCTCGAGCGCACCGTGGAGCTCGGAGGCAGGCAAGTCGGGGCGCGTTCTTCCCGCACTCAGCTCCCGCGCGTACGCTTCCCGGTCGCCCGCCGCGACGGCGCCGCGCAGGCGCTTGATGCGCTCATCCTCGACCGGTTGGCCCGCCAGCACCAGCCGGAGAGCTAAGAACGCCTCATCCGCCGCGCGCGTGCCTACCGACTCGAGGGCCCGGTAATAGGGCTGGGCAGCGGGCAGATCGCTTCGTTCGTCAAGCAATCGCCCGATCAGTTCGGCCTTCGAGCAGGACTTGTCGAAAAAGTAGCTGTCGATCGCATCGGTGGCCGCCATGGTAGGTGGTTTTTCCGTCGTATGGGGGCTCCTGCTTTTCTTCTCGATCATCATGCACGCCCTCGCCCGCCGAAAAGCGCCGCGTTCCGGCCCCTGCCTCCTGCCTCGGGCCCCGAACCGGCTGCGACAATTGTCGAGACTGGAAACGCAGCCGGCGCGGAGAATGGAATCCCTCATGAGCACCAAACTCGCGAATGGGGCCGTGAAGACGCGCGTCGAGTCCGACTCGATGGGCACGATCGAAGTCCCCGCCGACAAGTACTACGGCGCGCAATCGGCGCGCTCGTTGATCCATTTCGACATCGGTGACGGCGAATGGCCGCGCGACGTCATGCCACGCCAGGTCATCAAGGCGATGGGCGTCCTCAAGAAGGCGTGCGCCTTGGTCAACTACGAGCTCGGCAAGCTCGATAAGGAGAAGACCGATCTGATCGTCCGGGCCGCCGACGAGGTGATCGAGGGCAAGCTCAACGCCCACTTCCCACTGCGCGTGTGGCAGACGGGCTCCGGCACGCAGACCAACATGAACGTGAACGAGGTGATCTCGAATCGCGCGATCGAGCTCGCCGGCGGTGAGATGGGCAGCAAGAAACCCATCCATCCGAACGATCACGTGAACATGTCGCAGTCGTCGAACGACACCTTCCCGACGGCGATGCACATGGCTGCCGCCGAAGCGATGAATGACATGCTCCCTGCCGTTCAGAAACTGCGTGACGCGCTCGACGCGAAGGCCAAGCAGTGGAAGGACATCGTGAAGGTGGGCCGCACGCACCTTCAGGACGCGACGCCGCTCACGCTCGGTCAGGAATTCTCCGGCTATGTGACGCAGCTCGATCGCGCCATGGTGGCATGCAGAGAGGCTTTGGACCACCTCTATGATCTGGCCATCGGCGGCACGGCGGTCGGCACCGGCCTCAACGCCCATCCCGAGTTCGCGGAGCGCGCCGCGAAGAAGATCGCCGAGCTCACGGGTCTGCCGTTCCGTTCGCACCCGAACAAGTTCACGGCGCTCGCCTCGCACGACGACTTCGTCTTCGCCTCCGGCGCGCTGAAGACGCTCGCCGCGGCGCTGATGAAGATCGCCAACGACATTCGCTGGCTGGCATCGGGCCCGCGCGCCGGCATCGGGGAGCTTATCCTGCCGGAGAACGAGCCGGGCAGCTCCATCATGCCGGGCAAGGTCAACCCCACGCAGTCCGAGGCGATGACGATGGTCGTCGCCCAGGTCTACGGAAACGATCTGGCGATCAGCTTCGGCGCTTCCCAAGGAAACTTCGAGCTGAATGTCTTCAACCCGGTGATGATTTACAACTTCCTCCACTCGACGACGCTGCTGCGCGACACCTGCACGATGTTCCGCGAGCACGCGGTCGAGGGGCTTCAGGCGAACGAGCCCGTCATCGCCAAGTATCTCAACGAGTCGTTGATGACGGTAACGGCGCTCTCGCCGAAGATCGGCTACGACAAGGCGGCCGAGATCGCCAAGAAAGCGCACCACGAGGGCACGACGCTCAAGCAGGCCGCGCTCGCACTCGGCTATGTCTCGAGCGAAGACTTCGACAAGTTCGTGGTTCCCAAGGAGATGACGTACCCGAAGTAGGAGGTGTCTCAACATTCCGTGATAAGGGGATCGGCGTTGTCCGGTCCCCTTCGCTGTTTTGCGATATCTGAGACCGGCACGATTCCGCGATGGCGGAAGACGTTGGGCCTTGCGCGAAGCATGAAGGATGAAACCTGCCCGAACGAACCCGAGTCAGCCGAGATCGATGGCGGAGGCGCGCCTCCCGGACTGCATCGAGCGCCTGGAGCTCCCCATGACGGGGAACCCGTTGGGCTACGTCAACGCATATCTTCTGCGCGGGCGCGACGGCTATGTCTTGATCGATTGCGGCTGGGATTTACCGGACGTCCTTTCGGCGCTGGAGACGGGCCTCGCCGAGCGCGGCGCGCGGCTCGACGAGATCCGTGACGTCATCGTGACGCATTTCCATCCGGATCACTACGGCTTGGCGGGGCGGCTCGTGCGAACCGTCGGAGCGCGGTTGATGATGCATGCGCTCGATTGGCGGGTCGCGCGCGATCGTCTCAGCAATCGTGCGGCGTTGGACCGCGCAAACGACGCATGGCTCGCACGCAACGGGTACGTAACGGCTGACGATGGGGCGGCCGACGCGCATGAGGCGCTCCGGTACTCGGTGGTTCCGCCTGAGCTGACGTTGGACGACGGCGACGTGATCCCACTGGCCGACGGCCGTCTACGCGTGGTCTGGACGCCTGGGCACAGTCCCGGCCACATCTGTCTGCTTGATGCGGAGCGCGGCGTGCTGTTCAGCGGCGATCACGTGCTCAGTCCGATCACGCCGCACGTCGGCATTTGGTCCGGGCAGGACACGCGTGACCACCTCGGCGACTTCCTCGCGTCGCTCCGAAAGGTGCGGGCGAGCGGCGCCGGAATCGTGGCGCCCGCGCACGGCCGTCCGTTCGAGGACTTGGTGCAGCGTGTCGATGAGCTGCTCTCGCATCACGACGAGCGTGAAGCATTCGTGCTCGAGGCGCTCGAAGGTGCGCCGGCGAGCGCGGGAGCCGTCGCCGCAAGGCTTCCGTGGACGCGCCGCCACCGGAGGTTTGACGACCTCGGGGAACTCCACCGTGAGTTCGCCGTGACGGAGACGATCGCCCACCTCGAGCACTTGCGGGCTCGCAGACTCGTCGCGCGACACGAGCACGACGGCGTGCTCGTGTACGAGTTGATCGAATAGAGAGCCGCGATCGATCAGCGCAACGCAACCGAGGGTGTCGATCGACCGCGCGTACTGCGCAAGACGATGAAGGTGCTCGCGCCCGGGGAGGCGGAGCGATTCTTGACCGCCACGCGTATCCGGTCCAGGCTCATCGCGTCGGTTTTGCTGTGAAGGTTGACGGCACAGTGCGATTCTTTATCGAAGCCAAGCCGATGACCTCGACGTGACGGCGCCTCTTATCTAACTTGTTGGCAGCTTTGCTTGAGCCAAGCGTGCTCAAGGCCGCGCGGCGGCAGATCAAGTCCTCAACCGCTCTCGCAATCGACAATGGGGGCCTCGCTCGGGCTCTCAAGCGCTGCTGGGATCCCGAGATCGTGGAGCTAGCGGAGGCGCAGATCAAGAGGACGTCCGTGCGCGCTCGGCCCCGAAAGCCACGCAACGCCCGCGCCAGCGCCGACGATGGTGCGACACCTCCATTGTCGGGATGATGACAATTGCGGCACCAATTGGGACACGTGGCGCGATCAACGGCCGGTGAGCGAGGCAAGCAAGAAGCCCCGATCCCTTATGGGACGGGGCTTTGATTTGGCTCCCCGAGCTGGACTCGAACCAGCAACCCTCTGATTAACAGTCAGATGCTCTACCATTGAGCTATCGGGGACCGACGCTCGGCCTCGGCTCTTGCCCGCTTCGCGAGCATTTCCCTGCTCGATGATAGCAAGTCGAGTCAAGACAGGCGGGCCATCTGGCCGGACGACCGGACAGTCCCGCGTACGCTGGTTAGGCGCGGGTCAATTCGCCGAGACCAACGGCCTTGCGCAACGCCTCGACGCGGTCCGTGCGCTCCCACGGCAGATCGAGATCGGGGCGGCCGAAGTGGCCATACGCGGCCGTCTGCCGGTAGATCGGACGACGCAGATCGAGATCGTGGATGATCGCCGCGGGGCGCAGGTCGAAGACGCGCTGCACGGCATCGGCGATCTTCTCCTCGGGCACGGTGGACGTGCCGAAGGTTTCCACCAGGACGCTCATGGGATGCGCGACGCCGATCGCATACGCGACCTGGAGCTCGCAACGATCGGCCAGGCCTGCCGCGACGACGTTCTTGGCCACCCAACGCGCCGCGTAGGCCGCTGAGCGATCGACCTTCGTGGGATCCTTGCCGGAGAACGCGCCGCCGCCATGGCGCGCCATGCCGCCGTAGGTATCGGCGATGATCTTGCGGCCGGTCAGACCTGCGTCGCCTTGAGGACCACCGATGACGAAGCGTCCCGTCGGGTTGACGAAGATGCGCGTCCTCTCGTCGATCAGATGCTCCGGGATCACCTGCTTGATGACCTGCTCGGTCACGTCCCTTCGGATCTGTTCCAGCGAGATCTCCGGCGCATGCTGCGTCGAGATGACCACGGCATCGACGCGCATGGGCTTGTCGGCCTCGTATTCCACCGTGACCTGCGATTTGCCGTCAGGACGCAAGTACGTCAGCATCCCGTACTTGCGCACGCGCGCGAGCTCGCGGGTCAGCGCGTGGGCGAGCGTGATCGGGAGAGGCATGAGCTCCGGCGTCTCGCGGCACGCGTAGCCGAACATCATGCCCTGATCGCCGGCCCCTACCTCGGAGAACTTGTCACGATCGACGCCTTCCTTGATCTCGAGGGCCTGATCCACGCCCATCGCGATGTCGGGTGACTGTTCGTCGATCGAGATGTTGACGCCGCAGGTATCGGCGTCGAAGCCGATCGTCGAATGATCGTAGCCGATCTCGCGAACCACGTCACGGACGAGCCGCGGGATGTCGACGTACGTCTTGGTCGTGATCTCGCCGCCGACGTGAATCTGTCCCGTCACGGCGAACGTCTCGGCGGCGACGCGTCCCATGGGGTCGTCGGCGAGAATGGCGTCGAGGATAGCGTCGGAGATCTGGTCGCAGATCTTGTCCGGGTGCCCCTCGGTCACCGATTCCGAAGTAAAAAGTCGTCGATAAGCCATTGTCGTGGGCTCCTTGTTGAGTGAGGAAGCCTATTGTGCAACGTAGAGCTTCTTAGGTGTTATCGGTCGGAGCGTGAGGTACCCACGCTATGTTCCCTCGGACCAGCTGGCCAAGTATTTCACCTGGGCGGGGGTCAGAACGTCGATCGCGACCTTCATCGACTCGAGCTTGAGGCGCGCAACCTCCTTGTCGATCTCCTCCGGCACGCTGTAGACCTTCTTCTGCAGCGTGGCGTGGTTTCGCGCCATCCACGCGGCGGAGAGGGCCTGATTGGCGAAGGACATGTCCATCACGGCGGCAGGATGCCCCTCGGCCGCGGCCAGATTGATCAGGCGGCCTTCGCCGAGGATGCAGACCTTGCGGCCGTCGGCGAGCGTGTACTGGTCGACGAACTCGCGCGGGCGTGCTTTCGACGTGGCCAAACGCTCGATCGACGGGATGTCGATCTCGTCGTTGAAGTGACCGGAGTTGCAGATGATGGCCCCGTCCTTCATCTTCTCGACATGACCGCCATGCACGACGTGGAGGTTGCCCGTCAGTGTGATGAAGATGTCGCCCAGGGGCGCGGCCTGGTCCATCGGCATGACGGTGAAGCCGTCCATTACGGCTTCGAGTGCTTTGAGCGGATCGATCTCCGTGACGATCACATGGGCGCCCATGCCCTTCGCGCGCGTCGCGACGCCGCGACCGCACCAGCCGTAGCCGGCCACCACGACGGTGCGTCCGGCCAGCAGCACGTTCGTGGCGCGGATGATGCCGTCGAGCGTCGACTGCCCCGTGCCGTAGCGGTTGTCGAACATGTGCTTGGTCAGCGCATCGTTGACGGCCACGACGGGGAACGGCAGCACACCGTCTTTCTCCATCGCCTTGAGGCGAATGACGCCGGTCGTCGTCTCCTCGCAACCGCCGATCACGCCAGGCAGCAATTCCTTGTGCTTGCCGTAGAGGGTGTTGACGAGGTCGCACCCGTCGTCCATCGTCATGGTCGGCTTGGTCGCGATCACCGACTCAATATGGTTGTAGTAGGTTGCGTTGTCCTCGCCCTTGATGGCGTACGTCGGGATCTCGTACTCGGTGGCCAGTGCCGCGGCGACGTCATCCTGCGTCGAGAGCGGGTTCGAGGCGCACAGCGCGATCTCGGCGCCACCCGCCTTCAGGGCCAGCATGAGATTGGCCGTCTCCGTGGTCACGTGGAGGCAAGCGCCGATCCGCACTCCCTGCAACGGACGCTCCTTGGCGAAGCGCTCCTTGATTTGAGCGAGAACGGGCATGAACGAGGCGGCCCACTCGATGCGGGCGCGGCCCACCTCCGCCAAGGATCGATCCTTGACGTCTCCCTTGAACTCCACGACCTTCTGCACGCTGGCTCCTTACCGTCAAAACGATCCCCGCGGCCGCGATCACGCGTGCGGGGCGTTGGCCCCCATTCGGTTCGCTCTTCCCGCCTCCTCTTACATCGGTTGGGTCTTGCCGCGCTTTACACGGGGTCTTGGCGCCCACGGGGGCAGGGTACGCGCGCCGCACGCCGGAATCGCGGCCGCCATGGATTCCGTCACGTTAGAAGGGTATCTCGAACGGCTGGCATCGGGAGATCCGACGCCTGGCGGCGGGAGTGCAGCCTGCATGGTTGGCGCGCTTGGCGCTGCGCTAGTCGCCATGGTCGGTCGACTCACGCTTGCATCGCCCAAGCTGGCGGAGCGACACGCCGAGGTGCAGGCGCTCGTCGAGCGCGCCGACGCGTTGCGATTGGCCTGCCTGGCAGGCGCGCGTGCCGACGAGGAAGCCTATGGGGCCGTCGTGGCGGCGCAGCGGCTGCCTCGCAGCGACGACGAAGAAAAGGCCGCACGAGCGACCGCTCTGCAGCGTGCCCTGGCTCATGCGGCCGAGACGCCCTTGCGCAACGCCGAGACGGCCCTGGAGATCCTGCGCTTGGCCCGCGAAATGGCGCGCGTCGGCACGCCGCACGCGCAGAGCGACGTGCGCTGCGCGCAAGAGTTTGCGCGCGCGTCGATCCAGGCCGCCCTCGAAAACGTGCGCGTCAACCACGAGCACCTGAAGGATCGGGCGCTGATCGACGCGCAGCTCGCGCGCATGAGCGCGATCGAGCGTGCGGCCGCGGAGTACCAGCTACGGGAATAGCTCGGGGCGTGCCGGCACTTCGCGGACCCGCCAACCGGTTGCGTGGTACATCGCGTTCGGAATCGCCGCCGCGTGGCGTCAGCGCTCGGCGTTCGAGCGGTCAGTTTAGCAGCGCGAAGAAACCTTCGAGGTCGCGTAGGTCGATCTCCATGCCGACGCCGTCCTCGTTGTAGACGGGATCGTGAAAATCGGAGCCGCCGGTCATCACCAAGCCGTACCGGGCGGCGAGCTTGCGAAAGTAGTCGCGCTCGTTGGCGTCATGCGAAGGATAAAAGACCTCGAGGCCCTGGAGGCCCACGCCGGCGAGCTCTTCGATGATGGCGTGATCCTCCAGCCGCCCGGGATGCGCGAGCACGGCGATGCCGCCGCTCTCGCGGATGAGACGCACGGCGTCGTGCGGATGCATGTACGTCGAGGGCACGTAGCCGGGACCGTCGCGTCGCAGAAGCGTGCGAAACGCATCTTCGATCGAGTCCACGTATCCCTTGCGGACCAGCGCTCGCGCAACGTGCGGTCGTCCGAGCGGACTTCCGGGCAGACTCTCGGCGCGAATCTCGTCCACGGTCAGGGCATAGCCGACCGCTGACAGCTTCTCCGCCATCGCCTGTACGCGCTGATCGCGTTCCAAATTGTTGCGCTCCAGCACGGGGCGAAGCACGGAAGAGTCGACGGGAAAGTCGTAGCCGAGGATGTGCACCTCGTTGTGACGATAGGTCGTGTTGATCTCCACGCCGATGATGACGCGATCGCCCAGCGCCTCCAAGTCGAGCGAGGCGTAGGCGTCCAACGCATCGTGATCCGTGATGGCAAAACGCTGGACGCCGCGCTCGTCGAGGCGGCGGAGCAGCTCCTTCGGCGTCTGAGTTCCGTCGCTATACAGCGTATGCGTGTGGAAATCGACGATCATGCAAGCCGTGCCATTTCGATCCGATGAGCTCCTCAGTCGTACCGCAGAAAGATGCGGTGGATGCCGATCGCGCGTCCCGTCTCAGGATCGACGTTGACAACCATGCCGCAGAATTGACGCCCCGGCGTCTTGGCGACGGCAAACCGCTCGCCGGTCCCCAAGAGAAAGCGCTCCAGCACGATCTTCTTGTCCATCCCGATCACGGAGTCGCTCGGCCCCGTCATCCCCACGTCGGTGATAAAGGCCGTTCCGCCTTCCAGGATGCGCTCGTCAGCGGTCTGCACGTGCGTATGCGTGCCGAAGACCACGCTGGCTAGGCCTTGGAGGTAGTACGCGAGCGCGATCTTTTCGCTGGTGGCCTCGGCGTGCACGTCGACGACGATGATCGGCGTCGTCTGGCGCAGATCTTCGACCAACCGGCGAGCCACCCGAAACGGATCATCGGTATCCGGCATGAAGACGCGCCCCATCACGTTCACAATGCCGACGCTGCGACCGTCACATTCGAGCAGCCCGTACCCATGGCCGGGAGCCTCATCGGGATAGTTGGCCGGGCGGAGGATGCGATGGGAGCTGGCCAGATGATCGCGGTAGTCGCGCTTGTCCCAGACGTGGTTTCCGCTTGTGAGGAAGTCGACGCCCGCGGCAAAAGCCTCTTCGACGGTCGAGACGGTCAGCCCGAAGCCGCCGGCGAGATTCTCGGCATTGGCAACGCAAGCGTGAATCTCGAAGCGTTCGCGCAGCTCGGGCACGCAGCGCTTGAGGGCTTCCCGCCCAGGCGAGCCCACCACGTCGCCGACGAGCAAGAGATTGAACGGCTGGATGGGTTCCTTCTTCCTAAGCGCGCCCTATGCACGCGCAACGGACCATGAGGGCGCAGTTTCGGCTCTTGCGCATCCGGTGTCCTCTCCTCGGCTGCATGGCCCCACGATTTCCGCAACCTTCTCCCCGCCGCCGTCCGGGAACTCCGGGGCCGCTGACTCCAATATACGCGGAGCGGCCCGGTCGTTTGACCGAACCGCCCTGCACGTTGCCGGATCCGCCTATTTCTTGGCGGCCTTCTTCTTCTTGGCGACTTTCTTGAAGTAGATCAGCACGCGGCGCTCTTCGCGGAACCCCACCAGGCTCTTCTGCGCTCCGCCCTCGCGCATCGTATCGATGGCGACGTTCACCATCTCGTCCTGGGCGGAGACGTCCTCTTCACTGGACTCTTCGGGTACGGGGTTCGTCACGAGCTGGGCTTGGAACCGCTCCTTCAAGAGCTCGACGATCATGGAGATCTCTTCCTTGCTGATCGTCTTCAAGTCGCGGTCGATGTGAAGGAAGCTCGCCCCCTGGTCCACGTCGCAATCGGCACCCAGCACGACCGGCACGGATCCGGAGACCTCGTGATATGCGTCGAGATGCTCGACGACCTCATCCACGATTCGGCGCGTCTCGTCTTTGGCGAGCGCAACCGTGAAGGCGAAGGTCAGCCGGATCGTCTCGTCCGCGGGGTTGGAGTGCACGCTGGAAATCTCCGGATAGCGCACCAGCAAAGAGACGATCAAGTTGACGGCGTCATTCGTCTCCGTTGGCATGCGCTGGGCGATCACGGTCGTGCTCCTCGTTGGTGTTGGTAGACATAGATGGTAGAAGCAGACCCTGAGGCGACCTGGGCGCCCCGGGCCGGACCCCCCCTTCGCGGGGTCTCCCGCGCCGGTCCTTTGGAGTCCGTAGAGAGGCTCTGCGCGACCCGAAAGATTCCGCAACCCTGTACAGTATTCCGAACGAAGGCCCCCTTCTCGAGAGATTCCAAGAATTGTCCCACAAGGGGAACTCCCACCCCACAGAGATTCGTATACGGGATGTCGGGAGGAAGAGAAACGGGGGCACCGCTGCGCTAGTGGCGTCTCGATCGCGTAAGCCGCTCGAGCCGGCCACGGAAGAGCAACGGGCCTTTCTCGAACGGGCGATGGCCGAATATGGGCGTGCAGCGTATAATTTCGCGTATCGCCTCACGGGGAACGAACCCGACGCGCGGGACCTGACACAGGACGCATTCGTCCGGGTCTTCCGTGCTTGGAAGTCGTTTCAGCCCGGAACCTCGTTTCTCTCGTGGATCTATCGGATCATCACTAACCTCTACCGAGACGAGCTGCGGCGGCGAAAGGGCGTGTTCCAGCAAGAGTTGCCGGAAGATAACGCGCCGCAGGAGTATGGCGGAGCCCGGCCGCTGGCGGTGGACCCGATCGGGAGCTATGTGGAGAGCCAGCTCAGCGCACCGCTGTCCGTGGCCCTGTCGCGGTTGTCTCCGGATCAGCGCCAAGTGGTGATCCTCGCGGACATCGAGGAGTTGAGCTATCAGGAGATCGCGGAAATCGTCGGCTGCTCCATTGGGACCGTCCGCTCCCGCCTCCACCGCGCTCGCAACCAACTACGCCGCCTCGTGACGAAAGCCAGTCACCGGGAAGACCGATAAGCCGAGAAGACGACCATGGATCGCCATTACGACTCCGAAACGTTGACCGACTACCTGCATGGCGCGCTGGATCCCGAGACGGACGCGGCGATCTTCGCGCATCTCGGCGTTTGCGAAGCATGCCGGACCGCATATAACGCGGAAGTCGCGCTCGGTGAGGCGCTTCGCAACGCGGCCCAAGGCGAGGCGCTCGATTTCCCCACCGATCTCGTGGCCCGCATTCGGTTGGCCACCCGCGAGGAGGCCGGGGCATCCAAGATCGCTCGATGGTTCCGTTCGCGCCGCGTCGCATGGGCGACGCTGCCGGCAGCAGCCGCCGTCGCGCTGGCGCTTTGGTTCGGCGGCAATGAGTTGCGCCAGCAGAGCGCGCCGCCCGCGGAGATCGACGCCAGCTACTACTTCGAAGCCCACGACGCCCAGACGCGTTCGATCCCCGAAAGCGAACGCACCGGCGCGATCGCTTTCGCTGCGCTGTCCGACCGACCGCACGTCGATGCGGCATATCTCCATCCCAACGATCCGTTGCTCGGCGAGATTGCTCCTGGGCTCGATCTGGGAGGGCCGGGGAACTGATGGGCCAGAGGCGAGGTCGATAGCGTGGGGCGTCCCGGGGCCTTCGCGTTGGCCGCGTTGACTCTCGCCGCGACGATCGTCGCCGTGGCCATGGGGCCCGTCGCTTCACAGCCCGCACGCACGCCTCCACCCACGGGCGCCGCTCCCGCCGCTCCCGCCGCTCCCGCCGTTCCCGCGGTCGAGCCGACGAGCGATCCCGCATCGGCGCGCTTGCTGGCGGGCGCGCTGCAAGCTCCGCGCCGACTTTCGTACATCGGTCGGCTCTCGCTGATCGCTTGGGGCGCCAACGGGACGCGGGCCGTCGAACTGAATCTGGAGCACCGCGCTCCGGACACCACGCGCAAATGGTACATCGCCCCCTCGAGCGTGTACGGCAACTACGTGATCGAGCGCGGCTCGACGAGCTACGCTTTCAACATGCGCTCTGAAACGGTGACGGTCACGCACAATCCCTCGGCTGATGAGGACGACGTCACGGAAGAGGCCAACTTCGGCCTGCTCACCACGAACTATCGCGCCGTCTCGGGAGCCGACGAGGAGGTCGCCGGGCGCAAAGCCCATACGCTCTCGCTGATCAATCGCTACAGCGGGGCACGGCTAGAGCGCATCTGGCTCGACGCGCAGACGTCGCTCTTATTGGCGAAGGAGCGCTATCACGCCGATGGGTCGATCGCCTCCTCGTCGCGCTACCAACAGATCGCTTACCGCGACGTCCCCGCCGCGCTCTTCCAACCGACGCCGCCGGAGGGCTTTAGGACGGTCCAAGGTCGCGACTTCGGCACGCCGTCGAAGGATCTGCAGCGCGTCCTCAAGCAAGTCGGATTTGCGGCCGCCGGGCCGCGCTATCTTCCCGAGGGCTTCGCGCTGGTGAGCGGCGACGTGACCACGATCAAGGGTATCCGCAGCCTACACTTACTCTACACGGACGGCTTGCGCAGCCTCTCGCTCTTCCAAAATGCCGACCCTCAAGGCAGCGCGAATTTCAAGGGCTTGCAAGCGCACAGCGCGACCGTCGAGGGACGCCCGGCGACGTACGTCGAGGAGGAGCCCAACATCTTGCTCGCATGGCACGAGCGCGGTCTCAACTTCACGCTCGTCGGCGATCTGCCGCTGCAGGAGCTCGAGCGCATCGCGGCTTCCATCGTTCCGTAGGCGAGGAACGGACGCGAAACAAGGGCTGGATGCCGCGAGGGCGTACCAATGCCTGTCGTGCACACGCAACGTCGCCACGTCGGCCTGCGAGCCTTGCTGGTGGGCATGGTTTTGGCGCTGTTCATCTATGGGTTTTGGCTAGCATCGGAAAACCCGAATGTCGTGCTCTTCGGCCGCGCGCTGACCAAAGAGCCCGTGGCCGAAAGAGTGGTCGCGCTCACATTCGACGACGGCCCAAATCCGCCGTACACGTCGGATCTCGTCGCGTGGCTGAAACAGCACGGAGCTGTCGCAACGTTCTTCTGCGTCGGCCGCGCCGTCCAGCGATACCCTGACGTGGTGCGCGCCGAAGTGGCCGCCGGCGACGAAGTGGGCAATCATACCTGGGACCACGCCCACCTGCTGCTCGAACGCCCCAGTCATCAGCGAAGCGAGCTCACGCGAACCAGCGCCGCCATCAAGGCTGCCGCCGGCGTCACGCCGACGGTCTTTCGCCCTCCGTTCGGCGGCCGCGACCCGGAGATCGTTGCGCTGGCGAGTTCCCTTGGGATGAAGACCGTGCTATGGAGCGTCCCGCTAGCCGGCGACTGGAATCGCCCGCCGGCGGCGACGATTGCGAAGCGGCTGCTGGCAGACGTCAAGCCGGGCTCGATCCTTGTCCTCCACGACGGCAACAAGGGGGCTTGCGGCGTCGTCCCGCATCTGCCGCCCACTGCGTGCGATCGCAGCCAGTCCGTCGAGGCAGCCAAGATCATCGTCTCGAAGCTGCAGGCGGAAGGTTACCGCTTCGTGACGGTAGATCAGCTGCTCGAGCTGGCGCCGTCGCCTCCCACCGAAATCGAGAATGAGCAAGAGTCCGTAGGCGGGAGTCCCAAAATTTGACGACGAATCGCAAATTATCATGCGACGTCTGCTGCTCCTGCTCGGGCTGGTTTCCTTAGCCGCTTGCTCGGCCGCCCGTGAGGCCCGACGGGCTGCGGCACCGGAGGCCGCGCCCGCCGTCGCCACCACGTCGACGCTCGCGTCGATCACCTCCGCCGTCGTCTCTCCGCACTTGACCGTCACGAGCCTGGTGCCCGTCGGAGCCTCCGTCGAGGACTTCCAACCTCGCCCCCAGGATGCGCAGACGCTTCATGCGGCGCGCCTCTTGGTGGAGAACGGGGCCGGCCTGGAGGCATGGCTCGGAGACACTATCAACGGAGCCAAGAATCCGGATCTGCGCATCGTGGTCTGCACCGACGGGCTGCCCGTTGAGCAGCAAAATCCCCACCTGTGGATGGATCCGGTGTACGCGAAGGCCTACGTGAAGAAGATCGCGGCCGCTGCGTCGCTCGTCGACCCCGAGCACGCCCGTGACTACGCAGCGGCCGAAAAGCGGTATGATCTGCAGCTGGACAACTTGGATCGCTGGATCCGCGCCCAGATCGCCGGCATTCCCCCGCGACAGCGCACCATGATCGTCTTCCACAACGCATGGTATTACTACGCGAAACGGTACGGCATCCGGCTCGTCGGCGTCGTGGAGCGCAATCCCGGCCAGGAGCCCAGCGCCTACGAGCTGGCCCATCTCGTCGATCTCGCCAAGCGCTATCACGTCCGCGCCGTCTTTGCCGAGCCGCAGTTCTCGCCGAAGCTCGCGACGGAGTTGGCACGGTCGGCGGGGATCCGCACCGTCGAGAATCTCTATGACGACTCGGTGGGGGAGCAGCCGGAAGTCGCCGACTATCTCTCGATGATGCGCTACGACACGAAAACGATTGTCAAGGCACTGACCTCCGGCACGGCAGCAGGACCGCACGCATGATCGCAACGGAGCGACAAGCCGCCGTTGTGGCGCAACAGCTCTCCGTAGCATATGGCGACGGACGGGTGGCTCTCTCCGACGTCACGTTCTCGCTATCCAACGGTGAGGTGCTCGGCGTCATCGGGCCGAACGGTTCGGGAAAGTCGACGCTGCTGAAGGCGACGGCAGGCCTGCTTCGCCCGCGCAGCGGCTTCCTGCGCGTGCTCGGCTGCGAGCCGACGGCGCTGCCGCCGGGATCGATCGCCTACGTGCCGCAGATCGAAGCCGTCGATTGGAACTTCCCGGCAACGGTGCGTGACGTCGTTTCGATGGGGCGCTTTCCGAAGGTCGGACGACTGCGCCGCTTCTCCGCACACGATCGTCGACTCGTTGACGTGGCGCTGGACGCCGTGGAGATGCTGCCGCTTGCCGACCGGCCTATCGGCGAGCTCTCGGGAGGGCAACAGCAACGAACGTTCTTGGCGCGCGCGATCGCGCAGGAGCCCTCCTTATACCTCCTGGATGAGCCGACGACAGGCGTGGATGCCGCGACGGAAGACGCCCTTCTTCGCCTGGTACGCCGTTTGGCGGCTGAGGGGAAGCCGATCATGATGGCGACCCACGACCTCGAGCGCGCGCGCGAGTGGTTCGATCGTCTGCTGGTACTCGACACCCGCCAGGTGTTCGAAGGCTCTACGGACGAGGTGCTCACCGCTCATCCCACGTTGGCGCACTCGCATGCCCATGGGCACGCCAAACCATGACCATCCTCAACGACTTGATCGCCCCTTTCGCGTATGACTTTATGGTGCGAGCCTTCGCCGCGGCCCTGGTCGTCGGCGTCTTGTGCAGCGTCGTGGGGTGCTACGTCGTCGTTCGAAAGCTCTCGTTCATCGGTGACGGCATCGCGCACGCTTCCTTCGCGGGAATCGTCGTCGCATATCTGCGCAACCTCGACTATTACGCCGGGGCCGCCGTCATGGCCGTCGCAACGGCCATCGGCATCGGCTTCGTGACGCGCCGCGGCAGGGTCTCGATGGATACGGCGATCGGCGTGCTCTTCACGGGAGCGTTCGCGCTGGGTGTCTTCTTGATGTCGCGCTTGAAGAATTATGCCGTCGACCTGCAGGATTTTCTCTTCGGCAACATCCTCGGGGTTTCGCAGAAGGACCTCGTGTTGACCTTGCTGTTGGCTGCCCTCGTGGCTGCCGCCCTGGTCGTGCTCTGGCGCGATCTGCTCTACACGTCGTTCGATCCCGTAGTGGCGCAGACGTCGGGAATTCCCACGGCCTTGGTCGACTACGCGCTGCTGGTGCTGCTGGCGCTGACGATCATCGTCTCGCTGGAGTCCGTCGGCATCATCTTGGTGGCGGCTCTCTTGGTGACTCCGGCAGCGGCCGCTTTCCAGCTGACTCGGCGGCTGCCGACGATGATGCTGATCTCAGCGGGTATCGGTGCGTTCTGCGCCGTCGGCGGCCTCTACCTCTCGTATTACGTCAACGCCGCGTCGGGTGCGACGATCGTCTTGCTGGCGACGCTCTGCTTCTTTATCGCGCTTGGCGTCGGCCGACGGACACAAGGGCCGGTCTAATGGAGCATCGCGCGCACGGCAACGAGATCTCGCAGCGTCTGCACGGTAACGGTCGTTATACCACGCGCACGCGCGAGCGAGTCGTGGAAGTGTTGCGAGAAGAGAAACGCTATCTCACCGCTCACGCCATTTACGACCTGCTGGTCGATCGAGGCATCTCCATCTCGCTTTCGACCGTCTATCGCACGCTCGAACTCTTAGTCGAGCTCGGCGTCGCCGCGACGCGCAGCGAGGAGAGCGGCGAGATAGCATACGTATTCTGCACGATACAGCATCACCACCACGCCATCTGTCGTTCTTGCGGACGCGTGGAAGAGGTCGGTTGCGGCCTGTTGGAGCGTTTCGCGAAGGACCTTCGCACTGGTCAAGGCTTCGAACTGGAGGATCACTCCATCGAACTTTACGGCCGCTGCGCCGCCTGCGCACGGGCATGAGCGCCTCATCGGCACGGCGAAGAAGATTCGTCGAGCGCGTTGAGAACGCCGGCCGAACTCCATTCACAACTTGGCGAACTCGACCGGCTACACTCCAGTCATGCAACAGCGGCTCACACGCATACCGGGAGGTAGAGCATGTCACTAGTCACATGGAATCCGTTTGCCGAGATGGAGTCGATGCTCGAGCGAATGATGGGCGAGTTTCCGCTCGCCGAGTTTCCTAGGCTGACGCTGCCCGCGTTCGATTTGTACGAGCAGAACGGAAAGTACGTGATGGAGCTCGCGGTCCCCGGCTACGATCCCAAGGACATAAGCGTCGAAGTCAACGGGAACGTGGTTACCGTCTCCGGCAAGCATTCGGAGAGCGCGGAGAAGAAGGATGCGAAGTACCATCGGCGCGAGATCCGTAAAGGCTCATTCACGCGGACGATCGCGCTGCCTCAAGACATCGACCCCAACGACGTCGATGCCAAGATCAGCCAAGGGATCTTGACGCTGACGCTCACGCCGACCAAGCCGATCGCACCGAAGAGGATCGAGATCAAGGGAAGTTGAGCAGTCAAGAGCGACGAATCGCTCTCAGAGTAATGGAAGAGGCCCGCGCGATCGGGCCTCTTCCATGTACCGGCTACTTCACTACGGCACTGATGTGCTTGTCGAGCGTCTTTGGATCGATCTCACCATCCGCGACCCAGGCGACCCTTCCATCGGGAGCCACGAGCGTTAGGCTGGGATACCCCTCGCGCAAATATGGATTGGGATTGGCTCCCGTCAGATCGAAGCCCAATGGGTAGCCCGCATCGAAGTCCGTCGAGAACTTCGTAATGTCGTTCTGCGTGACCGGCGAGCTGCCGTCGAATCCGTAGGGACTCCCGACGATCCCGACGACGGCGAGCTTCCGGCCGTACTTTCTCTCCACTTGGGTGAGGATGGGAGCCTCACGCTGGCAGTGCGGACACCACACAGCGAAGACTTCGACGAGCCACGCCTTTCCGGCCAGCTCGCTTGACTTCACGTCGCCTGTCGGCGTACGAACGTCGAACGGCGGAGCAGGATCGCCGACAGAGAGCGTCTTCTGCGGCGCGCTCACGGGCGTAACGGCAGCCTGCTCTCCGTGCAGCTTCCAATACGCCACGGCGACTACGGCCAGGACCACCAGAACCAATAGCGTCACGATCGGCCCAACGTTTCGACGACGCCGCGGCGATTTCCGACTCATCCTCTTTCCCTTCCATCAATGGCAAGCGCGCCGGGACCGCGCAGCGCAACGACCATGGCAACCATGGCCAACAGCACGTCGCGCGCCACATCTCCCCATGAAGCCGGCCGCGTATCGGCCTGCCCGAAGCATCCGCAGGCGACGTGGATGCCTCGCGCCACGACTGATCCGATCGCCGCCGCGAAGACGCCGAACTCGGCGCACGCGACCCATGCCGCCGCGCGCGTGAGATAGCCCACCACGAGATATCCGCCCACCAAGATCTCGAACCAGGGTAAGAAGACCGCCAGCGGTCCGGCCACCGCGCCCGGGACCAATTGGAAGCCGGCAATCGTGGAGGCAAGGGCGTTGGGATTCGGCGCTTTCAAGACACCGGCGACAAGCAGAACGATGCCGATCGCCACGCGCAGCACGAACGTCAGATAGCGCATCGGCCTCTATTCCGGGATGATGCCCGTGACGGCAGCGCGATCGGCCTGCTCCACTTCGAAGCGTCGCTGCCGACCTACATAGGTCAATGCAATGAACCCCATATCGAACCATGCTAAGAGCGCCGCGCTCGCGGCCACGAACAAGACCGGCGCGGCAAGGGTGTTCAGCTGCGAGTGGATGTCGAACATCCCCGCGGCGAAGACGGAGATGAAGCCCATTCCGCCGGCGTATGCCAGCGCGCCGACGACGCCGAAGCGCGCGGCGACGAACGCCCCGATCGCGGCGGCGGATGCCGTTCCGAAGAGGCCCGCCGGCGTCGTGGCCGGCGACAGCAGGAGACTCGCCAGAACGCCCGCAGCCGCGGCAACGACGGTCTCCACCACGGTCATTTCGCCGGCCCCGGCGAACAGCACGCCGCGAAGGCGCGTCGCGCCGCCGACAGCGGCGCGCACGGCCCAGGCAACGGCGCCGGCCGCCAGGCAAAGCGCCGCGAATCCGAGCGTTCCCAGCGCGATCGTGTGCGCATCGGCGGCAGCTGTGGCCGCGCGCGGGGGCACGAGGCCGAAGGTGCCGTGATAGAGACGCGCATCGCGAACGAAGGCGAGGATCGCGGTGGCCGCGAGCGCCCAGCCCAGCACCTTGAACGCACTGCGGAGGCGCCATGCGACGATCGTCGCCGCGATCGGCGCCAGCGCGGCGAGCCACGACATATCTCCGGAGCCCGCGAGCTGGATGGCGGTGAGCACCGGCACGGTCAGGAGCACCGATACGCCGATCAACAGCGGGACGCGACTCTGAAACGCGATCCCGAGTTTTTGCGAGAAGGGACGCGGATCGTAGGGAATCGGTGCTCGCTTTCTCACTCCGGCCACGCGGCCATTTCCTCCAGTTGCATGCGGATCGGTCCCGGTACCGCGGCGAAATCCGCGTCAGGTGGCGCATGGCCCGCGTCGAACGCAGCCATCGTCCGGGCCACGGCTTGCGCCAGCTGTTCGGGATCGTAGCCGCCTTCCAAGCAGAAGGCCACGGGTGCGCCGGCACGGTCGGCCGCCTCGCGCAACAGCGCCCCCAGCGCGTCGGCGCTCTCGATGGCGACCCCCAGGTCACCGATCGGATCGCCTTCGAGGTAGTCGTATCCCGCGCTCACGACGATAGCACGCGGCCGCACGATGCGCAACGCGTTGTTTAGCAATTCGCGCCAGATGGCAATGAAGGCCTCCGTGGGAATGCCGAAGGACGGAATCGGGATGCTCACGTCGACGTCCCCGGTCTCCATGCGCCGCAACGACGCCGAGCCTGTGCCCGGATAGGCGGGATGGGCGTGCGTGCTGACATAGGAAAGGCCGTCCCCGACGATCGCCTGCGTGCCGTTTCCGTGATGGTAATCGAAGTCAACGATCAGCGCGCGCTGACCCGTCTCCGCAATGAACGCTCGGGCGGCGACGGCGACATTGTTGAACATGCAAAAGCCCATGCCGCGCGCCGGCTCCGCATGATGTCCCGGCGGCCGCACGAGCGCGAACGCCGGGCCGCGTCCCGCGGCCGCGTGCTCGATTGCCGTCAACGCTCCGCCTGCCGCGCGCAGTGCCACGGCATAGGAATGCTCGTCGATGATCGTGTCGCCCGTCGAGAGCTCGCCGACGGCGCCGGGCGGAATCTCGGCGCATTCCCCCTTGGCGCGCTCGAGATAGCCGCGCGTGTGCACGCGCAGCAGCGAACGTTCGTCGGCGTCATGCGGCGTCAGTGAATCGAAGAGTCCGTGGCTGCGCAGGTGCGCAACCACGGACTCGATGCGATCCGGCGCTTCGGGGTGCCCCACCCCGCGCAAGTGCTCCTCGTAGAGCGGGTCGTAGACGACTTTCACGCTATCGCAGACGCTTGATTGCGTCCGACGCCTGCTTCGCGAGATCGCTGTCCTTCGGCGCGTACGAGAGGAGTTGCTTGTAGTTCTCCCTTGCGGCGGCTGTCTGATGGAGGCCTTCGTAGGCCTGCCCCGCGACAAGATAGACCAACGGCTGCTGCTTGGCGAAGTCCGGCGCCTTCTTCTTCACGGTCTCCGCGAGGTCGGCGGCCTCCTTGTAATTCTTCAGCCGCAAATCAGCCTGCGCGAGCGACATCGCCGTGATCGGGTCGGCGTGCAGGTCATAAGCCTTCTTGAACGCGTCGTGCGCTTGTTGGCTCTGGTTCTGGCCCAAATAGGCTTGGCCCAATCCCAGATAGAGATCCGGCGTGGCACCCTGCGGCCCGACGACGGAAATCAGCTTGTTGAGATAATTCGCGGCATCGGCGTACTTGCCCGTGGACATGGAGTACTGCGCCAGCACGTTGAGCGCGTCGGGATCCTCTCCCTTGGGCCCCAACGCCTGTTTCCAGAGCGCCACCGCCTTGTCGGGCTGCTTCTTCGAGTACCAGTACTGACCGTAGGTGATCAGCGGAAGGCTCTCGCCGGGATGGTCGTCGACGGCCTGCTGGAAGGCCTTCTGCGCTTCGGCGTCCTGCTGATGGCTGGCATAGACCCCCGCCATCTCGAGCTCGATCTGCACGTTCTTCGGATCGAGCTGCAGGAGCTGATTGTACTGAGCCATCGCATCGGAGATCTGTCCGGCTTGCGCGTAGGCATGAGCCTTGCCGTAGATGGCGTCGCGATTGTTCTTGTCGTTCGCAAGGACGCGATTGTACGTGTCGATGGCGTACTGCGGCGACTTCTGATCGAGGTAGGTCTGGGCCTCGAGCATCAGTGACGACGCATCCTTCGGATTGATCTTGTACGCGATGTCGAATTGCTTGCGCGCGTCTTCGTACTTCTTCTCGCCGGCGTAGACCATGCCGAGCGTGTCATACGCCGAGGCATCATCCTTGTTGAAGGTGATCGCGCGCTGTGCGATGCGCTCCGCATCGGCGCCGCGATTCTGCTTCAGCAATAGATCGGCCAGCCGCACGAGGACGCCCGCATTGGTCGGCGCAAGATCGGCCGCCCGCTGCAGCGCCGTGACGGCATCTTTGTCGTCGCCAAGCTCCGCGAACGAGATGCCCTGATAGTAGTAGACCTCCGCCGTCTTCACGCCCAGCTGCTCCAGCTTTTGCGCGGCTGCGAGCGATTGGTCGGGACGCTTGATCACGTACATGTACTGCGCCCATTTGAGCAAGGCGTCGCGGTCGTTGGGATCCTTCTTCAGAGTCGCTTCGAGTTTGGGAATCGCAACGTCGGGAGGCTCCGGCGTGGCCACCGGGACGGGCGCAGCGGCGCTCGGCGCAGGTGAAGGCGATGGTGCCGTGCCTTTCGCGAACGCAGCGAGCGGGATGAGGAGGAGCGCTGCGGCGATGAGCGGCCAGCGAACTGCGGAGACTCGTGACACTATGTACTCCTAAGGCAAATCGAGACCGTCTTAGGCTGACTTGCTCTGCTGAACGAGCTTAGTGAGCTCGGGGATGATTTGAAAGAGATCGCCGACAACCACGAGATCGGAGAATTCGACGATTGGGGCCGCCGCATCTTTGTTGATCGCCACGATCGTCCCAGCCGTGCGCATGCCTACCTTGTGTTGAATCGCCCCGGAGATCCCGCAAGCGATGTAGAGCTGGGGCGAGACGGTCTTGCCGGTCTGCCCGATCTGAAGGCTGTACGGCACCCAACCGGCGTCGGCAGCGGCGCGCGATGCGCCGACGGCGCCGCCCAACGCATCGGCCAGTGGCTTGAGCAGCGTATCGAACGGCTCGGGCCCGCCCAAGCCCCGTCCGCCGCTCACGATGACCGGGGCTTCTTCCAAGCCGAGCTCGCCGGAGGCTTCTTCGACGTCGTCTTCGATCGCCATGACGTAGGATTTGCCGGTTGGCTTCTCGATCGAGACGACCTGGGCGCCGGCACCCCCGGCTTGCGCGGCGAATGCGTTCGGCCGCACCGTCACGACGCCGTAGTCGCTATTCTTGAAGACGCAGGTCGTGATGGCCACACCGCCGAGCTTCGGCGCGACGCACCTCACCTTGCCGCCGTTCACGTCGAACTGCGTCACGTCGGCCGCGAGACCCGCATGGAGGCGCGCGGCGGTCCGTCCGGCAATATCGCGTCCGTACATGGTGTTGGGGACCAGGATCAGCGAAGGTCCAACGCTCTTGGCAACCGCTTCCAGATAATCGATCGCCGGATCGATGAGAAACTTGTCGACGTCGGAGTCTTCCGTCACGTGGATCACGTCGACGGGATACGTCTTGAGCCGCTCCGCAAGTTGGTTTGCGCCGCCGCCGAGAACGACCGCGTGCGCCTTCCCGCCGAGCGCATCGGCGAGCGCGCGCGCTTCCGTCGCCAGCTCGAACGTGACCTTGCGCGTCTGACCAGCCTTGTGTTCTACGAAGACGATGACGTTCTGCATTAGACGAGCTTCTTCTCTTTCAGAAGGTCGAAGATGATCTTCGCGCCGGTTGCGCCGTCCGGCGCCTCCACGACGCGCGCTTTCTCGCGGACCGGCGGGGCGCCGACCGCTAGCACTTCCGTCTTCGCGCCGCCGTCGCCGACGGCACGATCCAGCCCGAGATCGGCCAACGTCAACGCGGCGATCGTCTTCTTCTTCGCGCCCATGATGCCCTTAAGCGAGGCATAGCGCGGCTCGCCGACGGCCATCGTCACGCTCACCAGCGCCGGCAACGGCCCGCTCACGACCTGATAGCCGCTGTCCGTTTCGCGCTGCACCTTCAGCCTGCCGTCCGCCACTTCGATGCGACGGCAGTTCGTGAAACCGGGAACGCCCAGGTACTCCGCCAGCGCGCCCGGCACTCCGCCGGTGCTGCCGTCGTCCGCAAGGCCCCCGGAGATCACAAGGTCGAAGCCCGTCTTCTTGAGCCCATGCGCCATCGCGTAGGCCGTGCCCCACACGTCGCTGCCTTCCAAGCCGGCGTCGCTCAACAGCACGGCGTCGTCGGCCCCCATGGCCAGCGCTTTGCGCAACACTTCCTTAGAAGCTTCGGGCGCCATCGAGAAGATCGTCACCGTGGTATCGCCGCCCAACGACTCCTTCAGTTTCAGCGCCGCTTCGATGGCATATTCGTCATAGGGATTGAGCACGGTCTCGATTCCGGTGCGCACGAGCCGCTTCGACCCGGGATCGATCTTCTTTTCCGCGTTGGGGTCGGGCACGAGCTTGACCGTGACCAGAATCTTCACGGATCCACTGCCTCCGGTTTTGGTCAGGGAACTGAAAATGGCCGCCTCGGTGTTGGGGCGAACCGGCTGGCGATTCGCCGCCCCTGGAGGCACCCCTTCTCGGAAATGCGCCGGCTGTCCCAGATGGCGCAACGGCAGGTGGCCGTTCCTTCAAAAGGAACTGCTCATCCGATGGTCACTGCGATCGTGTTGATGAACGTGGAGCGCGGACACGTGAAGACGTTGGCCGAACGCCTGTTGGCGATCGACGGCGTGGCCGAGGTCTACAGCGTTGCCGGTCCGTACGATCTGGCCGCCATCGTGCGCGTCAAAGAGCACGAGAAGCTGAACGATCTCGTGACCGAGAAAATGGCGGCTTTGGACGGCATCCGGGCGACGGAGACCCTGATCGCGTTTCGGGCCTTCTCGAAGCGCGATCTCGCCACGATGTGGGATATCGGAGTGGACTGACGGGGGCTTCGCCCCGCACGAGCGCCGTGGGTAGAAGGGTGAATATGGAACATCCTGGTCTGCGCGACGCGACGGAGCAACCGCCGCCGCCCCCGTGGCCGCCCGCGGAGCCGCCGCCGACGATCCCGTCCCCCACGACTCCGCCGATCGAGCCGCCGACGAAACCCATCGTCGCTAGACGCGCCCGGCAGGGCGCATTTTCACGTCGCGTTGAACAACGTGTCGCCGAGCATGCCCCCGTACTCCAACCGGTAGAGAGAGGCGACTTAAAATCGCTGAAGTGTGGGTTCGAATCCCACCGGGGGTAAGACGTCTTGCCTCCGTAAGGGAGATCGGAGGCACCTCGTGCGCTCACGAGTTCCCGAGACCATCTTACTGAAACGCTCGTTAGACCTCAAGGCTGTCGCCGGGGCCGGGCATCTCGACACGCGTGTTCTGCAGCAACCCACCGAACGTCTGCATGACGTTCATCTCGCCGTGCACTAAAATCGTCGTCGGCGGACGAATGGCGGCGTGCCATCTCAGGAGCTCCGCTTGGTCCGCGTGCGCCGAGAAACCGTTGATCGTGTAGACCTGCGCGCGCACGGGCACCTCTTCGCCGAAGAGGTGGACGACGCGCGCTCCGTCGATGATCTGGCGCGCCAGCGTGCCGGCCGCCGCATATCCGACGAAGACCACCGTCGACTCGGGCCGTGCAAGGTTGCGCTGGAGATGGTGGCGGATGCGCCCACCGGTAGCCATCCCGGAGCCTGCGAGGATGACGGCGCCTTTGACTGCCGCGATCGCCTCCGAGGACGCGACGTCAGGCGTCACGTGAAGACCGGGAACGGCGAAGGGATCTTGACCATCGCGGAGCGCAGCCGCCGCCTCGGGCTCGAAGCATTCGGGATGGCGCCGGTAGATCTCCGTCGCCGAGATCGCCATCGGGGAGTCGAGGAAGACGCGCATTGCGGGGAGCCGTCCGCGCTCCATGCCCTCGCGCAAGAAGTAGAGGATCTCTTGCGCGCGCTCGAGCGCGAAGGTGGGAATCAGGACGTTGCCTCCGCGCTTCACCGCGGCGAAGACGGCGTCGTAGAGCTCTTCAATCGACGGCCGCATGGGTTTGTGCAAACGGCTACCGTAGGTAGTCTCCATCACGACGGCATCGGCGGATGGCGGCGTCTGCGGCGCGCGTAACAGCGGACGTCCCGCGTTGCCGATATCGCCGGAGAAGCATACGCTGCGCCGGCGACCGTTCTCCATCGCGTCGACCAGCACGCTCGCCGAGCCGAGGATATGGCCGGCGTCGAAGAACGTGGCGCGCACGCCGCTGCCCAAATCGATGGGCCGACCGTAGTCGGCCGTCCTGCCGAAACGCTGCATGGCTGCACCAACATCGGCTATATCGTAGAGAGGCGCGAGAGCGACTTCGTCGATCGCATGGCCATGGTGCGCGTTGCGGCGGCTGCGATGTTCCGCCTCTTCTCCTTGCAGGTGCGCGGCGTCGAGCATCACCAGTTGAGCCAGCTCACGTGTCGCTGACGTGGTCACGATCTCGCCCCGAAAGCCTCGCTTGACCAGCAACGGCAAGCGCCCGCAGTGATCGAGGTGGGCATGCGTCAGCAGAACGATGTCGACGCTCTGCGGATCAAAACCAAACGGCGCGGCGTTCTCCGCTTCCAGCTCGCGACTTCCTTGTCGCAACCCGCAATCGACGAGGATGCGCTTGCCTGCGCACGCAAGGAGGTGGCACGAGCCGGTCACTTCGCGATCGGCGCCGTGGAACGAAAGCTGCATTAGGCCTCCAATAGCGGCGTGTCGTTTGCTTCGTGCCAACGTAAGATGCTATCCCAAATCTGCTTTGCCGTCTCGGCGAACCAAAAGAGCTCGCGATCTTCCGGATCGATCGTGCCCTCATCGACGAGGAAGTCGGCGTCGAAGGCCTTGCGCCAATACGATTCGCCCACCAGCACCACGGGGACCGGCGCGATCTTGCGCGTCTGCACGAGCGTAAGGACTTCAAAGAGCTCGTCGAACGTGCCGTAGCCACCCGGAAAGGCCACCAATGCCTTGGCGCGCAGCAAGAAGTGGAGCTTGCGCATCGCAAAGTAGTGGAAGCGGAAACACAGCTCCGGCGTGATGTAGGGATTGGGGTACTGTTCGAGCGGGAGTGTGATGTTGAGGCCGATCGATTCCGCCTTCACGTCGAAGGCGCCTCGGTTAGCGGCCTCCATGATGCCTGGACCGCCGCCCGTCATGACCATCACCTTGGCGTGGGGATGATGCTTTCCGGCCTCGCCGACGAGACGTCCCAGCTCACGCGCGACATCGTAGTAGCGGCTCTTCTCGACGATCCGCTCCGCAATGGCCAGACGCCGTGCAAGGGTCGCGTCTCCGGGGTTGCGCGCGACCGCTTCGCGGAGGTCCTCCACGTGACGGCGTGCCGCGGACGGCTCCGGGATGCGCGTGCTTCCGAAGACGACGATGGTGTGCTTGACCCCGTGCTGGCGCAGGTAGAGCTCCGCCTTGGCGTAGTCCAGCTGCAGCCGCGTGCCGCGGTTGGAGTCATGCTGGAGGAACTCGACGTCCGCGTCTGCCTGGCGGTACGTGGGGCTCGCGAGAATCGCTGCGAGGCGTCGCGGCGCCTCTGGATCCTCTTCGCTGCGCTTTGGCCTCTCCGTCGGCAAGGGTTCGCGCCGCTTCCGCGGCGGGCGGGGAACGAATGCCACGCTTGGCCCTCCTCTCGCGTGGCTTCTTTCAGGGCCGCGATCAGCCTTCCATGCCGGTGGCCCGGCGTCGCTGGGCTATTCCCGTCCGAAGATGGCGCGCAGCTCGTCCTTGGCGCGCTGCAGCGTCATCAATCGCTTCTTCGGCAGATTCTTTCCGGCGCGATTGATGTAGAAGTTGAGCATCGACATCGCCGACTGGTATGGCCCGGCCTTACGCGAGCGGCTGCGCTCCGCTGAGCGCTTCAACGAAAGGGCGATCGCGTGTGGATCGTCCCATGTAAAGACGCCCTCTTCCAGATCCAGCGCGTGACTCGTCTCGGTGACGCGTTGCGACCATCTTTTCGCCATCGTTGACACCCCTTCGGAAGATACCACCGAGGAGGGGCCGGTACACGCGGTCGGCGCGCCCGCGGCTAGGACCAACGATACTTCATAAGGCGCACGCGGCCCGTCCGCTGGAGCAGGGGTTTCCAGAGATCGCCCACGGCGTCGATGCGCGCCGCCATAGTCTCCATGGGGAAATCCTCGATCTTGACGCCGGCCTCGACCTCTGCCCAGGTGACCGGCGCGGAGACGGTCGGAAAGTGATTCGGGCGCACGGAGTAGACCGAGGCAAGTGTTCGTCCCCAGGCGTTCTGATTGTAGTCGACGAGCACGCGCGCCCGCGGGCGCTTGGCGACGCGATACTCCGCCGTAATGAGCTTCGGATGGAGCTCCGCGAGGCGCAAAGCCAGCGCCTTCGCGAAGCTCCATACGTCCTTCTGCTCCGGTCCGCGAACGATCGGGACGTACACGTGCATCCCCTTCGATCCCGTCGTCTTCGCGTAGTTGGGCATCTCCAGGGCGTCAAGCGCCTCGTGCACGATCAACGCCGTCTCGCGCACGCGCGCGAAGTCGGCGCCCGGCACCGGATCGAGATCGAAGTTGAGATAGTCCGGACGCATCACGTCGTCGCAGCGGGCATACCAAGGATTCAGGTCGATGCAGCCGAGATTGACGATCCAGAGCAACGTCGCGAGGTCTTGCACGACCGGAAAGTCGATCGTCGACGAATGGTGCGGGATCGGACAGGTTGGGACCCACGGCGGCCGGTCCTCCGGCGCGCGTTTCATGAAGAAGAACGCGCCGGCGGCCCCGTTGGGATAGCGCCTCATCACCATGGCGCGATCACGGAGGTGCGGTAAGAGCGTACCGCCGATCCTCGTGTAGTAGCGCAAGAGATCGCCTTTCGTGACGAGCGGCTCTTGCCAGAAAGGCTTCTTGAGATTCGTCAGCGCCACGCTGCGGCCGCCGACGCGGATGGCGGCATCGTCGACGTCCGTTGGAATGAGCTCCCCCAGACGAGCCATGGCCGCCGGCAGCTGGGCACGATCCAATCAGCGGGCGGCCTCATCGGGCTGCATGACCCCGAACGTATTCCCCTCCGTATCATGCAGGAGTGCCATGTAGCCGACACCGGGGATGGCCATGCGCGGCGCCTCCACGGAGCCGCCTGCGGCGGCAACGCTGCTCACCGTAGCGTCCAGATCGTCCACCTGAATCGTGTTGGTCGTGTGCTGGCTTGGATTCATGCGCCGCATGATGCCGCCGTCGATCCCCGGCGCACCCTCGCCGGTCGTTACCAGCCAGTAGTCTTGTGGCCCGCTCCACTTGTTGATCTCCCAGCCGAAAACGCGCTTATAGAACGCCGCCGCGCGCTCCGGATCGTCGGCAGCCAGCTCGAAGTGAACGACGCGTGATGCCATGGGGATCCCTCGCTTTCCACAGGTGCGTGAGTGAGCGTATGGCACCATCTACCCAGCGTTCCCCAAGGCAAATCTGAAGAAGGCGCCTCGCCGTTACCATCGCACGAGCCTCAGCGGCTCACGCGCGCGATGTCACCGCTGGGGATGGGGCGGCATCCTTCGAGTGAGCCGAGCCACCGGTAGATCCACGCCGCGTGATTCGCACCGCTCTCATCGCGCACCTCGCGGCGCTCGCGCGCGTAGGACACGCCTTCGTCCTCGAATGCGTCGAGGCAGGCAAGCTGCTCGTCGTCCACTTCGTAAAGCTCGCCCACGACAAAGCCGTCGCCGTCGATAAAGGCCGGCCAGCGGCAGGCGTAGAGACGGCCGCGCGCCGTCGCGCGCGCGATGAACCTCGCCCCGTTCATCAGGGAAGCGTTCACTTGACCGCTGCGCAGCGTGCCGTAGACGAAGACCAGGTGCTTCACATCTCACCAGCCGGCGATGATGTAGCCGAGCAGGAGATCGTGCGTAGAAGCGATAGCCACGTCGATGCCGAGCGCGGTGAGCGCTTGTTCGAGCACGATCAATCCGCCGACGATGATGTCGGCGCGTTGCGCAGGAAGGCCGGGAATTCTGCGACGCTCTTCGACGCTCATCGGGGCGAGAACCATCGCAAGCCGCGTGATCTCCGCGCGCGTGATGCGCATCCCATCGACGCTTTCCCCCTCACGCTCGCCGAGGCTCAATATCGCCGCGCACGTCGTGGCCGTCCCACCCACGCAGATGAGCCGCTCGATGCCCGCGCCGACCGACGCGATGTCCGCGAACGCCGCGCGAGCGCGCTCGCGCGCCACCTGCAGCGCGTGCGCAGGTGGCGGATCATCGCGCAGGGGCGTCGATTCCGTCAAACGCACGGCCCCGATCTCAAACGAGCGCGAACGCTCCGGCCGCGTGGTGGTGCCGACGGCCAGCTCCGTGCTGCCGCCGCCTGCGTCGACCACGCCGACGCGCGCATCGGGCGCGATCCCGTCGCCATGTCCCGCCAACGCGCCGACGAACGAGTAGCGTGCTTCGTCTTCTCCGGGAATGACGTGAAGCCTCAAGCCCGTGCGCGATTCCAGTTCCTCGATCATCTGCTGCGCGTTGCGCGCGCGGCGCATCGCGCTCGTCGCGATGGCTCGCGTCTCCGCCCCCGCCGCTTTGGCGATGCGCGAGAAGGCGATGACGGCATCGAGCGTGCGGGCCATGGCATCGGCGCGGAGCTCTCCCGTCGAACCGAGCCCTTCGCCCAACCGAGTGCCACGGCGGGCTTGGCGCACGGGGATCCACGTGCTCCCCGCGTCTCCTCCGGCTGGACGATCGCGGTCGGCGATCAGCAGACGTGTCGAGTTCGTTCCAACGGAAACAAGGGCGCGCATTCGTCGAGTGCGGAGTACGGTCTCGTTGAACGAAAGCCCTGTAACAGGCTCTGCTAGGGGTAGCAGTAGGAATCCGAGGAAGCATCGCCTCCTTGAAGCCGTACTTGATGCGGGCGCCGATCCGAGAACTCCAGCAAGAAGTTTGAATCGACGGCGATCCCTCCGTTGGGGCCTGCGTCGACCTTCACGAGCCAGCCGTTGATCCCATCCGGATAGAATTGATCGTCCCACGTTCGATAGAGTGAGTTCGTGAAGTAGACCCGACGGCCGTCGCGGCTGACCTCGACCATCTGCGGTCCTCCGTTCAGTGACGCGGATGGACGTTTCGGATGCGAGGCACGGCGTACGATACCTCCGATGCGAACGGACCCGACCAGCTGTGGATTGAGCGGATCAGAGACGTCATACTGACGGAGCTCCCCCGTGCCCCAACACGACGCATACAGAAAGCGGTCGTCGAGCGAAAGGTCGATGTCCGTTAAAAGCGGCGGCACAGCTTTGAAGCCTTTGAGCATCTCCGGCAGGTGCTCGGGATCGGCAGGCTCGGCGGGAATTTCAATGACTTTCTTCACCGCCCACGTGCCCTTGTCGCGATGCCACGCCCAGATCGAGCTTGAAAGGTCGTTGAGAGATACCACGACGCCGACGAATCCATGCGCCTTCGTTGGGTTATGCGCCGGCCGCAACTCGAGCACAAGTTGCTGCTCAGCGCCGAGATCGACGCTCTGTATATGCTTACGCCGGCGCAGATCCCAAAAGTGCATCTGATGACCAAACTGCCCGTTGCGCAAGAGCTGCGGATCGAGTCCATTTTCAATCATGTTCGGCGTTGCCCACTCGCTCGTCACCATAACGTCATGCCCGAGGTGCCACCAAAAATCGTACGCATAATACTGCGGTCCGCGATCGACTTCCCATTGTCCGAGCACGTCGAACGTGTAATGGTCCAGGAGGAACACGCCGCCCGGACCGTCACCCGTTGGTGATCCCAGCGCGCTCATATAGATGCCGTTCGGACCACAGTGCGTTGTATGCGGCCTGGAGTAGCCTGAGCGCCTGATCATCTCTTCCGGCTCGATCACCTTGACGATGTGCGGCTCGCGAGGATTCGGCTTCGTATCGATGACGTGAATGCGCGAAGAACGAAGCCCCGGCACGATCAGGTACCTACGTTCCACATGCGGGTGCGGAGCGTACGGGCAGAGGGCCGCGCTGCACGCGTTCCAACCGAAGTGATGGAGTTCGTCACCCGCGTGGGGCATCTCGACCTGACCAACGACGCTGCAATAGGTTTTGGACTCCGGATCGACGTCGATCACGGCCAACGCGTCGGGTCGCCCGTCGCCGTTTGCATTCAGCATGGCGACATATGCCAGTTTCTCGGGCGGCGCTTCCATCGCCAATTTGGCTGATGGGTAAAACGTGGGGTCAGGCTTCAGCAACATCGTGCACCTGCAATTCTCTATTCACCGGCAGCGTTGCTAGACGGCCAGCACGATAAACCCGGTCACGGTAAGGGCAATCGCCCAAACCAGATCGAGGTTGAGCCAACCTGTCCGTAAGAGGCGTAGACCGAAACGCTCGTAGACCAGCAGGGCCACGAGCGCCGTGACGACGAGGTAACCGAGCGTGTGCACGCCGACGGTCAAGATCCAAGGCGCGTGACTCGGCGCAGCGATGACCATGTGGTGCATCTCCCTGAGGCCTGCGGATCCCATCGTACGGTCCGGCAGCAAAACGGGGAGAAGCATGAGGCCTGCACCATGCCCCGTCGCCATCAGGAACGCCCAGAGCGTCAGTCCTGAAAATCCAACGCGCATACCAATCCAGCGCGGATGGCGCGCGCGCACGAGGCGATACACCCCGAAGCCGACGAGCAGAATAGCGGCCGCTGCTTTGAAGGAATGATGCGACAGGCTCAGGGCAGCGAACTGCGCAAGCATAACGATCAGAGCAATCGACGCCGCATGACCAAGGGCAATCGGCGCAATCGACAACAAGACGGCGCCTCTGCTCTTCTCTTGTAGGCCAAGCGCCACAGCGAAGAGCCATCCCATGCCGGGATTGATGCCGTGGTAACACCCCAGCATGAAGACGACGACCCACGCCCAGACGGCATTCACCTTTCGATGGTTCAACCGCCTCCGGGACCATGCCTAGGTGGCGGGCGCTGCGCCCTTTAGTAGCGCTTTGCCGCGGCGGCCTCGCGCGTGCGCTCGATCAGATCCAGGGACCGTTCGTAGTCTCGCAAGGCGATGCCCAGATAGAGCGTGTCGATGATGGAGAGCTGCGCCAAGCGGCTCGTCATCGCGTCGCTGCGAAATGCCGTCTCCTTCGCCGCCGTGAAGAGCTTGATGTCGGCGACCTTGGTGATGGGCGACGTGGCGCGGTGCGTGAGGCAGATGGTCGTCGCTCCGTTGTCTTTGGCGTGGCGCAACGCCTCGACCACGTCGCGCGACGCGCCCGTGTGACTGATCCCGAATACCACGTCGCCGGGCTGCAGCGTCACCGAAGACATCGCCATTAGATCGGCGTCCACCAGCGCCACGGCGCAGATGCCGAGCTTCATGAACTTGTGGTAGGCATCGTAGGCCAGCGGCCCACTGCCGCCGATGCCGTAGCACTCGACGCGGCGGGCATTGGCGATCGCCGTGACGGCCCGCTCCAGCTCCTCGTCGGAGAGCACCTCGATCGTATCCCGCAACGCCTGAGCGTTCGCCTGGAAGACCTTCGTCTTGATCGTGGGCAGCGAGTCCGTGGGAGAGATCTCTTCGTAGATCGAGCTGACCGGACCGACCAAGTCCCGGGCCAGCATGATCTTGAACTCCTGGTAGCCCTTGTAACCGATCTTCTGGCAGAGGCGCACGACCGTCGACTCGCTCGTCTGCGTGCGCTCGGCGAGCTCCGTGACGGTGAGATGAATCAGTTCCTCGGCGTGCTTGAGAATGAAGTCTGCGACGCGTTGCTCCGCTGTTCGCAAAGCGGAGTACGTGCCCTGGATGCGTACGAAACACCCGGGAACGTTGATTGCTTCGACGCGTTGATCGGCCACCTTCATTGCGAGGTAGGTTCTTTCCCCGCGACCACCTTGCCTGGTACCGAACAGATGAACGCCCCCGTCCTACGAGCGCTCAGGGAAGTGCTCGGCTCGTTTGGACTTCCGTTTCAGGTGGCGCTCGAACGCGGGGGGCCGGTCGGGAAGCTCCCACTCCTGGGTCTGTTTCAAGTACTCGGCGATCTTCCGTTCGAGGTCCGGATCGACGAGCGTCGGAACCCCTTCGCCCGTCGGTTGGAGGGTCTCCTCGTCTTCGATCAGGCGGAAGACGGGCCGACCTTCATGGGTGACGGCGGCAAAGCGACGCGGGCGGCGGTCGCGCAGCGCCCGCCGGTAGGCGCCCTCGCGCTTCTGGACGTCGTCCGCCGGGGCGACGCCCAGTTGTCCACCGCGCAGTCGGATCGCGGCACCGAACGCGTGGATGGAGATCACGGTGCCCATGAACACGCCTTCAGTGATTGGCAGAGTCACTCTCCGATTCAAGGTAGATGATCTCTTCGTGAGGGCGCACGAGGCGCAACTCGTCGTGGATCGCCGGCACGGCCCCCTCGGGCGTTTGGAGCCGACGAATCTCCGCACGCAGCCGCTCGTTTTGGGCAAGGAGCTGGGCGTGCTCCGCGCGGGCGGCAGCGACACGGTGGGCCAAATCGAGGTTCATCTGGATCGCGTGAGCGAATTGGGCGCCGACGAGGACGAGGAACGCCAGAGCCGAGGCCGCCGAAGCCGCCCGCGCCGCCACGCGCGCCCACAGGCGCGCTGCGGAACGCCCCCAGAGGCGCCCGGCGCTCACGTGGCGCCCACCATGCGCTCGGTCTCGGCTTGCCATGAGCCGATGCGGCGGTACTTGGCGTAGCGCTCGGCGAGGACTTGGTCGATCGGCATGCTTGAAAGCTCGTCGAGCGCGCGCCCATGCGCGCGCAAGAGCGCGGAGACGGTCGCCTCGACGTCGCGATGGGCGCCTCCCAGCGGCTCGGGAACGATCTCGTCGATGATCCCCAGCGCCTTGAGATCTCCTGCCGTCAGCTTCAGGCGGGTCGCAGCCTCCTCCGCCTTGGAAGCGTCCTTCCAAAGAATGGCGGCACAGCCCTCGGGACTGGCGATCGAGAAGATGCTGTGTTCCAGCATGATAATACGATCGGCCACGCCGAAGGCGAGCGCACCTCCCGAGCCGCCTTCGCCGATGACGGAGGCCACAACCGGCACACGCACCTTCGTCAACTGCAGGATGCACTGCGCGATGGCTTCGGATTGGCCGCGCTCCTCCGCGCCGATTCCCGGATCGGCCCCCGAGGTATCGATGAACGACACGATGGGCAGCGAGAATTTTTCGGCCATCCGCATCAGGCGCAACCCCTTGCGATACCCTTCGGGATGCACCATGCCGAAGTTGCGGCGCACGTTCTCTTTCGTGTCGCGCCCTTTCTGTTGCGCGAGCACCATCACGCGGCGCCCGCCCAGGAGACCGATGCCGCCGATCACGGCGGGATCGTCGCGGAAGGTGCGATCGCCGTGAAGTTCCACGAACTCGTCGAGGCCCGCGAGATACGACGTCGCGCGCGGACGCATCGGGTGGCGCGCCATGTGCACCTTCTGCCAGGCGGTCAAGTTTCCGAAGATCTCGCGGAGGAGCGAAGCGTACTTCTCCTCCAGCATGCGAATCTCGTTGGCAAAACTGACGCCGTCGGCGGCGGCGGCGCTGCCTTCGGCCGATCGCAATGCCAGCTGCTGCTCGTTGAGCACCTTGAGATCGCTGATGCGCTGCTCGAGCTCGAGCAAGCCCTTCTCGCGGTCGACGATGATGTTCATTCCCACGTATCCCCGCTCGTCTCGCCCTGCGTCGCTCGTGGGAGCGCCGTAACCGCCTCCGCGCTGCGGCGAGGCATCAGCAGCTCGAGCACCTGGACGAGGTGCGCCTTCAATCGGTGGCGCTCGACAACCATGTCGACGTGACCATGCTCGAGGAGAAACTCTGCGGTTTGGAAATCGTCGGGGAGACGCTGGCGAATGGTCTGCTCGATCACTCGGCGTCCGGCAAAGCCGATCACGGCCTTAGGTTCCGCGATGATGACGTCGGCATCGAAGGCGAAGCTCGCGGAGACGCCGCCCGTCGTGGGATCGGTAAGGACGCTGATGTAGGGAAGACGCGCTTCTTGCAGGCGCGCCAGCGCCGCCGAGGTCTTGGCCATCTGCATCAATGCGACGAGGCCTTCTTCCATGCGCGCGCCGCCGGAGGCCGTGCAGACGATGGCGGGCACGCGGCGCTGCAGCGCTTCCTCGAAGAGCAGCGTAATCTTCTCGCCAACGACGGCACCCATCGTGCCGCCGCGGAAGAAGAAATCCATCACGGCCAATCCGACGTCAATCCCGCCGATCGATCCGAATCCGGCCAACACCGCCTCGATGACGCCGGCCTTCTCGCGATCGCCGGCGAGCTTCTGAGGATAGGTCTTGACGTCCGTCCAGCCCAGCGGATCTCGCGGCGTCAGATCGGCGGCGATCTCATGGAAGTCGCCGTCGATGAGCGAAGCGATACGGTCGGCGGCGGGCATGCGAAAATGATGCGCGCACTTGGGGCACACGAGGAGGTTGAGCTCCAAGTCCTTGCGATAGAGCGTCTCCCCGCATCCTGGGCATTTCTCCCAGAGGCCCGGCTCGCGTCTTACTTGCCGGCTCTTGCGGCCACGCAGCCAATCGGTAACAGACGGCATCAGCGCGCCAACCTCGCTCGATACATTCTCCCCAATTGCTTCAAGTAATTCAGGATCTCTTTGGAGCTCAGCTTCGATTCTCCGGCGACACGATCCGTGAAAACGTACGGAATCTCGATGAAACGCTTGTATTTCGCTTTGATCACGACTTCGAGGCCGATCTTGAAGCCGATGGGGTCGAGTTCCACCCCGTCGAGCGCGCTGCGGCGCACCATGAAAAATCCGCTGGTGATATCCTTTACGCTCGTGAGCGGACGCGCCAACCAACAGGCGACCAGGCTCGTGATCTTTCTCCGCCACGGCCAGTTGCTGATACCGCCGCCGGGCACATAGCGGCTACCGATCGCCAGGTCGTATTGACCCGACGCAATCGCTTCCACCATCTTGGGCACGATCGTTTCATCGTGGCTGAAATCGGCGTCCATGGCGCCGAGGATCTCCGAATCGGGGCGCGCGAACTTCCAGCCGTCGATCACGCCGCTGGAGAGCCCCATTTTTCCCGGGCGGTGAAGGCAGCGTACGGGCAACCCTTCGCGCTCCAACCGCTCGACGATCGCGCCGGTTCCATCGGGCGAGTTATCATCCACGACGATGATCTCGCCGTCGAGCCCAGCGCCTTGGAACAGCTCCGTGAGTCGGCGGACCAACTTTTCGATGCCGGCGGACTCGTTGTACGTTGGTATGACGATGGAGAACTTCAATCAACCTGCCTCGGATGCCAGGGCGAATGAGTATCCTTTTTAAATACGTCGTTCCGACGGGGAATCCCCGTTTGCTCTTAGATCTCTCCGCGCAGCGCGTAGAGCGCGGCCATCAGCACGATGGCCGCCGTCTCGGTACGCAGGATACGCGGCCCCAATGAGATGAGATGGGCCCCGGCATCGCGCGCTCGTTCGGCCTCGCGTTGGGAGAAGCCGCCTTCGGGACCAATGAGCACCAAGAGACGCCTTCCCCCGTCGATCTCCGCGAGGCGCTCGCGCAACGGACGCGGATCGGCCAGCTCCCACGGCATCAACACGGCGTCGTAGGCGTTGCGCAGCGCCAAGACCTCGTCCAGTTCCAACGGAGCGGTGATCTCGGGGATACGCTCGCGGCCGCACTGCAGCGCCGCTGCTCGCGCGAGTCGCCGCCAGCGCTCCAATTTTCCGTGCTGTTCCGCGTCGGGGCGTGCGATAGTACGCTCGCTCACCAGCGGCACGATGCGCGCTACGCCGAGCTCGACGGCCTTCTCGACGACGAAGTCCATCTTCTGCCCTTTGGGAATACCTTGCGCCAAGGCGATCTGAAGCCCCGCCTCACGAGACGGGGCCGCGCTCTCTCCGACGAGCTCGACGCTCACGCACTCGCGCGCGATCTCACGCACGATGCCTTCGAACCGGCGGCTCGCCGAGTCGAGGATCTCAACGCCGTCGCCAGCCGTCGCGCGCAGCACGTCTGCCAACTTGCGCGCATCGCCGCCCGTAAGCTCGACGCGATCGCCCACGCGGAAGGTCCCGTCGACGAAAAAGCGGTTCATCGCGGCGCTGCGTTCCGCTCGCGCACGCGCAGGCTCACCCATTCGCCACGCGGCTGCATCAGCGCATGCAGGCGGGGGACGAGGCCGACGATGATGTCGGCAGTGAGGTTGGCGACGACGACGTCCGCGTCTGGAGCACCCGAGAGACTCGGTGCGCACCGCTCGACGCGCACGCGGTCGGCAACGCCGTTGCGTTCGACGTTCTCGCGCGCCGCGCGCACGGCAACGGGATCGACGTCGCAGGCGTAGACGCCGGCTGCGCCGAGCAGCGCGGCGGCAATGGCCAAGATCCCCGACCCCGTTCCGACGTCGGTGACGCGTCGACCTCTCAGGTCCAGCTCTTGCAAGTGGACCAGTGAGCTGCGCGTCGTCGGATGGAGGCCCGTGCCGAAGGCTTGCCCGGGATCGATCTCCACGACGGCGCGCGCCGCCTCATCGAAGTTCACCCGCTCCCACGACGGAACGATGACGATCTCGCCGATGCGCTGCGGTCGAAAATGCTCCCGCCAGGCTTCATCCCACGCGGCATCGGCCACGCGCTCGACTATCACTCTCGCACGCGGCAGCGCGCCACGCAGCGCCGCGCGCAGCGCTTCGACGCCGTCTCGCTCGCCGTCCGAGAACCACGCCCGCAATACCGGCGGACGGTCGTCGATCGCCGTGCCGCGCAAGGCATAGGTCGAAGCCAGCGCTTCGGCAATGACGAGCTCCGCGGCCGTTTCCGTCTGAACGGCGATTTCGAACCAGGCGCTCACTCGACCCCGAACGCGTCTTTCACGCGCTCGAAGAAGCTTTTCTCCTCTTCCACCTGGTCGCCGCCGGCGCGCGCGAACTCCTCGAGGATCTCGCGCTGACGCTTGGTGAGCTTGCGTGGGACGACCACGTTCACGCGCACCAACAGATCGCCGAAGCCGCCGCCTCGCACGCTTGGCATCCCCTTGCCGCGAATGCGGAAGATGGTCCCTGTCTGCGTACCGGGCGGAACCCGCAGCGTCGTCGGCTCACCGGCCAGCGTGGGGACGGAGACGTCGCTGCCGAGCGCCGCTTGCGGAAACGTGACGGGCACGGCGACGGAGAGGTCCAACCCGTCACGCTGGAAGAACTCGTGCTGAGCGACGCTCAAGTACACGTAGAGATCGCCGGGCTGACCACCGCGAACGCCGGCCTCGCCGCCGCCGGCGATGCGGATTCGCGCGCCGTCCTCGACGCCGGCCGGAATGTGCACCGTGATCTTGCGCTCCGTCTCGGCGCGCCCGCGACCGTAGCACGTGGGACATGGCGAAGGTATGACGCGCCCTTCGCCGCCGCACCGGCTGCACGTGCCGGCCGTGACGAACTGTCCGAGCGGTGTCGTCCGCACTTGGCGCAGCTGGCCCGTGCCGCCGCACTGAGCGCACGCTTGCGGCCTGGTGCCGGGCGCGCAACCATTGCCTTCACAGGTCGCGCACTGGCCGAGGTGGCTGTACGCGATCTCGCGATCGACGCCCGTGTACGCTTCTTCGAGCGAGATCTCCAGATCGTAGCGCAAGTCGCTCCCGCGCTGCGGTCCGCTGCGAGGCCGCGCTTGCGTGCGTCCGCCGCCGAAGAACATGTCGAAGATCTCGCCGAAACCCTCGCCGGCGAAGGGCCCGAAATCCCCGAAGTTCGTGAAGCCGCTGAATCCGCCGGCGCCGGCGCCGTTGCCGACCGTGCCGAAGCGGTCGTACTGCTCGCGCTTCTGCGGATCGGAGAGCACTTCGTATGCTTCGTTGATCTCTTTGAAGTACTCGCTCGCGTGCTCTTTGTCTTCGGCGACGTCAGGATGATATTTCCGCGCGAGTTGCCGGTAGGCGCGCTTGATCTCGCTCTCCGACGCGCCTCGTTGAACGCCGAGGACTTCGTAGTAGTCGCGGGTTGGCATGGGTTAGGGCAACTCGACTTCGGTGAGGTGTCGGCTTAAGTGATCGGCCGTTGCTGAGATGAGGGCCATCATGCGCCCGTAGGGCATTCGCCGTGCGCCCAGGATTGCCAGCACGCCGAGTGAGCGGTCACCCATGCGATAGGGAATGGCGATAAGGCTGCACTCGGCCATATCTTCGAGCTCCAGCTCGCCGCCGATGCGCACCGCAGGCGTTGCCGCGTGCCGTTCGATGGAATCGAGCACGACTCGATAGAGCGTCCGCTCTTCCTCGACGAGGTCGAGAATCGAACGCAGTTTCTTGAAGTCGCGGAATTCCGGCTGATCGAGCAAGTGCTGGGCTCCGCCGAACAGGATGCGGCGCTCTCCCGGGCGATGCGATCGCGCAAAGCCCGCGACGATGCCGTCGATCAGCGAGGCCTGCACTGGGGGCATGATCTCCGTCAGCGCCCCGACGACGGCCGCCCGATCGAGGTCGGCAAGCAGCTTGCCGGAGAGACGGCTATTGAGCGCGTTCGAGGCGCGTGTGAGCTCGTCGGGGTCGACGGGCAATTCCGGCTCGATGACGTGTTGCTCCGTGACTCCGGCCGTCGTCACGACGACCATCAACACGGAGCGCTCCGCCAGCCAAATGAGCTGGAGATGCCGAAAGGTCTGGCTATCCTTATTGGGGGCCAGGACGACGGCGAGGTTCTGGGAGTATTGGGCCAGGAGCTTCGTCGTCTGCTCGATGATCTCGTCGAGCGCGCGGCCCGCCTTCGCGAACTCCGTGCGGAGTCTAGCGCTCTCCTCAGCCGAGAGCGTCTCCGCCGGCATCAGCCGGTCGACGTAGGTACGATAGCCCGTGTCCGACGGGATACGACCGGCCGACGTATGCGGCTGAACCAAGTAACCCCTCGCCTCTAACTCGGCCATCTCGTTGCGGATCGTGGCCGAGCTCACGCCGAGATTGTACTTCTGAGTAAGCGTCCCCGAACCGACCGGCTCCGCCGTGGCGATGTACTCATAGACCACGGTGGTCAAAATGTATGCCTTGCGCTTATCCAGCTCCGGTGCGCGCTGCGGCTGCGTTTCCGGCACGATCCTATTGGCACTCACTTTCCGAGACTGCTAGCGAGAGGGTACCACGCGGCGCGCCAGGGGTCAAGCGCGGAGGGCCGCCCCGAGCTGGGGCGGCCCTCCTAAGATCTCGGGTGACTGCGACCAGCCGTCTGGCCGGCTCTCTGTTACTCTTCGCCTTTGGGAGCGGCCTTGGCCATCTCGGCGATGTTCTTCACCACCGTCGCGTCGGCCAGCGTGGTGGTATCACCGAGCGGACGTTCCTCCATCACGTCGCGCAGAAGCCGGCGCATGATCTTGCCGCTGCGCGTCTTCGGCAAATCCGGCGTGAACGTGATGTACTTCGGCCGCGCGAAGGCTCCGATCTTCGAAGCGACGTGCTTGCGCAGCTCGTCGGCCACTTCGGGGGATCCGACGCCGCCGCCCTTGAGGGTGACGAATGCCGCGATGGCCTCGCCGGTGATCGGATCTTTCTTCGAGACCACGGCCGCTTCGGCGACCTTGGGATGGTCGACGAACGCGCTCTCGACCTCCGTGGTCGAGATGCGGTGGCCGCTGACGTTCATCACGTCGTCGACGCGCCCGAGCAGCCAATAGTAGCCGTCCTCGTCGCGCTTGCAGCCGTCGGCGGGGAAGTAGTAGCCCCGTTGTGCGAACCTCCTCCAATACGTATTAAGGTACCGGTCGTGGTCTTTCCAGAGCGTGCGGAGCATCGCCGGGTACGGACGCGTGATGACGAGGTAGCCGCCACCGCCCAGGGGGACCGGCTCGCCCTGCTCATTGACGATATCGGCGAAGATGCCCGGATACGGACGCGACGCCGAGCCCGGCTTCGTCGCGGTGATGCCCGGCAACGGCGTGATCAAGATCATCCCCGTCTCGGTCTGCCACCACGTGTCGACGACCGGGCAGCGCCCCCCGCCGATGTGTTGCTGGTACCAGATCCAGGCTTCGGGATTGATCGGCTCGCCGACGGTTCCAAGGAGCCGCAACGACGAGAGATCGTGCTTGGCGGGATACTCCGGCCCCCACTTCATGAACGTGCGAATGGCCGTCGGCGCCGTGTAGAGGATGGTGACCTTGTACTTCTCGACCAGCGCCCAAAAACGGTCCTTGTCGGGAAAATCGGGCGTTCCTTCGTAGATGACCCCGGTCGTGCGGTTGGCCAGCGGGCCGTAGACGATGTAGGAGTGACCCGTCACCCAACCGATGTCCGCCGTGCACCAGAAGACGTCCTCGTCCTCACGCAGATCGAAGATGTATTTGTGCGTCGAAGTGATGCCGGTCAGGTAGCCGCCCGTCGTATGGACGATGCCTTTGGGCTTGGCCGTCGTACCGCTCGAATAGAGGATGTAGAGCGGATCTTCGGCCTCCATCTGCTCGGGCGGGCACTCGTCGCTCTGCTTCGGGACGATGTCGTGGTACCAGAGGTCGCGGCCCGCTTTCATCTCGACGGGATCGCCTATGCGCCTCAGGACGATCGTCTTTTCGACCGAGGGCGTGTCCTTGATCGCTTCATCGGCGATTTGCTTCAGCGGGATCTTGCCGCCCCGGCGCCAGCCTTGATCCTGCGTGATCAAGACCTTGCACTCGCCGTCGAGGATGCGATCGCGTAGACTATCGGCCGAAAAGCCGCCGAAGACCACGGAGTGAATGGCTCCGATGCGGGAACATGCCAGCAAGGCGATCGGAAGCTCTGGGACCATGCCCATGTAGACAGCGACGCGATCGCCCTTCCTCACGCCCAGCGATTTCAGCGCATTGGCGAGGCGGCACGTCTCTTTGAGAAGATCCTCGTACGTCAGGGTGCGAGCGTCGCCCGGCTCGCCCTCCCAATAATAGGCGACTTGCTTCCCGTGCCCGCTTTGAACGTGGCGGTCGAGGCAGTTATAGCTCGCGTTGAGCTTACCGCCGTCAAACCAACGAGCGACTTTCGTCTTTTCATCCCATTGCAGAATCGTATCCCACTTCTGGAACCAATCCAGGCGCTCGGCCTGCGAGGCCCAAAAGGCGTCCGGGTCCTTCGCCGCAATGTCGTAGATCTGCGGATCGGTCCATTGGGCGCGTTTCTTGAACTCTTCAGAGGGCGGGAACGTGCGGTTTTCCGCAAAGAGCGCTTCGATGGCTTGCTGCCTTTGATCGAGCATGTGAGCCTCCGACTACCGGCACGTGAGGAAACGCTGAATTGTTTGAACGCCATTCGTTCGTGAGCGAGGCCGCTCCCCCCTAGAGGGAGATGGGGCAGCCGCCGCGAGGGGGTGGAAGGCAAGCGGCCGAGAACTCTCGATCCAGACAGAGGATCGACGGTGCTCCAGCTCGGTGGTTCGTTCATAGCCTGATTGCGGCATGTAACTCGCTCGATTGGAGGTATACCGAATGGGAAGCTCTGCTCCAGCCCCTAAGTTGGGCAACCCCGCGGGTCTCGGCCTCGCCGGCTTTGCCCTGACGACGTTCCTGCTCTCGGCGTCCAACGCTCACTTGCTCCCGGCATCCGACGTCTGGATCGGGTTTGCGCTCTTCTACGGCGGCGCCGCACAGTTCTGCGCGGGCATGTGGGAGTTCGCGGCCGGCAACACCTTCGGCGCCACCGCCTTCAGTTCGTACGGCGGCTTCTGGCTGGCAACCGCTTTCTATGTATGGTTCTGGGCTCCGAAATCCGGAAACGTCCATGCCGATCTGGCATGGCTGCTCGGCGCATGGGCAATCTTCACCGGCTACATGATGCTCGTGACGTTCCGGCTGAACAACCCGCCCGTGATGTGGGTATTCATCACGCTGTTCATCACCTTCGTCCTGCTCTGGCTGGGTGAGGCGGTCCACTCCTCACGCATCGGCGTTCTCGGCGGCTACGTTGGGATCATCACGGCGCTGGTGGCCTGGTATGCGTCGTACAAGACGATCAACAGCAGCGTAGCATAACGGCGCATCACGAATGTGCGGCGCGCTCGACGTGAATCACGCCTTCGCGCCGCACATTCACATAAGCCCCACACCCGCAACGGTACCAAGACTCGGTGATCGCGTGATCTTCCTGCCGGTAGAGATAGCGGGAGTCGGGAGAACCCGAGACGACGTCGTGGCAGTTCCAGCAACGCGCCTCCGTCTTCTCGCCGAGGGGGATGAAGCGCACTCGTTCCATCATCCCTACCTTACCACAAAACCGCGCCGCCTTCCGTGATTCCTGTTACCGAAGAATCGGTTGGACTATGCCGTGAAAAACATATCCAATTCCGATAAGTCGCTGATGCGCCGAGCCGGAGGGAGCGCGCGCAGGATCGACTCGCCGTAGCGCTCGCCTTGAAGGCGGCCATCCA
>Ga0070735_10000221_pt1 | contig 70112 bp, 55 predicted proteins | sample Coa_R1_FD_66443 | JGI IMG/M metagenome (GOLD analysis project Ga0070735, IMG submission 66443) | Surface soil microbial communities from Centralia Pennsylvania, which are recovering from an underground coalmine fire - Coalmine... | ecosystem: Environmental > Terrestrial > Soil > Unclassified ...
TCAGGTACTTCCAGAGTGGATCAACCGCAACCTCGCCGTCGATCCTTTTTCATCGAACGGCGCTTACCCCCTTAACTTCGTGTCTCAGCCCAAGGGTTCACTCCAATGAAAGGCCTCCCGCCTCCATCCCACCCCCGCCTCGCTCCCGAATCCCTCACTCCAAATCAGTTGTTTTCCACGGTCGCTATACGACTTGATCGACGACTGTGCGCTCATTGCTTTGAGGGATACAAAGGAGTGGACACTTAAATGATTGTTATGAAGTTCGGTGGTTCATCGCTTGAATCCGGAGACGCGATTCGCCGCGTCGTGTCGATCATCAAAGCGCAATCCGATCGCAATCCGGTGGTGGTCGTATCGGCCATGGGAAAGACCACGAACCATCTTTTGGCGCTTTTCGAATCGGCGGCACGTGGGCACCAATATCTTGCCTGGAAAGAGATCAAGGAACTGCAGGAGTTTCATCTCGAGGAAGCAAGCAAGGTCGCTCGTGGCGAGACGTTCGACGCACTGGAACAGAAACTGCGAAAACTTTTCCGTGAATTGCATTGTCGCATGATCGAAGTTAGCGATGAGGGTAAAGAGGCGACCGCTGCCCTCAAAGACTACGTTGCGAGCTTCGGCGAGCGCATTTCCAGTCTAGTGGTGACAGCCGCGCTGGACTGTGCTGGAGCGCCGGCGAGTCACTTAGATGCCCGCCAGGTCATCCTGACAGATGATAATTTCGGTCAGGCTGCTCCGCTTTGTTGGGAGAGTTATGCGAAACTCCGGCGCGCTGTTCCCGAGGCAGCGGCCGAGGGACGCATCGTCGTTCTGGGTGGCTTCATTGGTGCGACGGTCCAGGGTATCACCACTACGCTGGGCCGTGGAGGCTCTGACCTATCGGCATCTCTGGTTGGAGCCGGCATTTCTGCTGACGAGATACAGATTTGGACGGATGTCGACGGTATGCTTACTTGCGATCCGCGCGTGTTCGCCGCCTGCTTTCGACTGAAATCGGTCGACTACAAAGAGGCAATCGCGTTGGCGCAGTCAGGCGCCAAAGTACTCCATCCCGAAACCGTCATGCCCGCCATTCGGCAGCGCATACCGATCGTGATTCGCAATTCCCGGCGGCCCAACGTGGAAGGGACCACCATAACCTGCAGTGCACCGGCGTCCATGAATGTCGTCAAGTCGATTGCCAGCAAGGAGGGCCTCACTCTCTTGGCCATACACCCGATAAACCCGACCTCGAACAACCAAGACAAGCCGTACATTGAGCAGATCCTTCGTCGAAATCGTGTCTCCTATGAGACCATTTCTCAAGTTGACGGAACGACATACGTTGCGATCAACAACAACGAAAGGTACGAGGATGTCCAAATCGAGTTGGAGGGCTGCGTCGAAGTGAGTATGCGGCGCCGGATCGCGGTCATCACCCTGGTCGGCCAAGGTATTATCAATGAACCCGGCGTAGGGCAGCGCGCACTTGCTGCCCTCAGACAAGTTGATGCGCAACTTGTAGCGGCCGACAACTCATGTGGGTACATTGCCATCGCGATCCCCCAGGCGCAGTTGACAGAATGCGTGCGACTACTCCATGCCGAGTTCTTCGGACGAGTCGATCCGGCGATGTTCTGCGAGTACCGCCATGAGGCTATACCGGCCGTCTATAGCGATCGAAAGAAGCCAGCGGAATGGCGAAACGTTGCACGGCCGAGTTGGGTTTTTACCCGTGCCTGACGGATCTCAGGAATATCTTCGAAATTAACGCCGGGAGAACGATGTGAGTCCTGGACGCATTCTTGTAGTCGATGACGAGCCCCAGATCCGGCGTGTTTTGCGCTCAACGCTCACGAGCGCCGGATACGAGATTGAGGAAGCTCAAGATGGTGAGGAAGCGATCGAGAGAACTCAAACGTTCCGACCCGATCTGATTCTCCTGGACATGAATATGCCTGGAATGGACGGATTGGAGGCGTGCCGCGCGATTCGCATGGATTCGCATGCTGCCATCATTGTCTTGACGGTACGCAATGCCGACTCCGACAAAGTGGCGGCGCTGGACGCGGGCGCTGACGGTTTTGTTACGAAACCCTTTAGCATGCCGGAGTTGCAGGCACGAATTCGGGCAGCCTTGCGACGACTACCCACGCCGCCCTCCCGTATAGGTTTCGGATCGGATCAGGCCAGATCGACTTCCGTGCCCGAACGGTGGATAACGGCATAGCGACCGTACATCTCACACCCAAGGAGGCTGACCTGCTCCGTTATCTCATTCAACATGCGAACCAGGCCGTTCCACACCGGGAGTTGTTACAGGCTATCTGGGGACCGGACTATAACGAACAGACTGAGTACTTGCGTGTCTTTATCAATAGCTTACGGAAGAAGATTAAGCCAAACCCAGAAAGCCCTTCTTACATCGGGACCGAGCCGTGGGTTGGATATCGGCTCAACGGCCGGCCAGAGTCGTTCTAACGGTTTCAGTCTTTACGACTTCTTCATGGGTTTTCTATTACTTCTTTAGGCGCCTTCGCCTAGACTTCTAGATGGCAGAAGCTGCAATGAGAGTGTGGAATGACACGTGGATCGCTTGGCAATCGGGGCAGGTGTACAACCTGCCGGCCGACTCCGGAGACCAGAGGCTTGAAGTCTCCGTGGTTTTTACAACTACATCGGGTACGCTTTCAGCCCTGAAGAGAGCCGCCCGACTCGCTCAAGATCTCTCTTCCAAAATCACGCTTTTACTTCCGCAGGTTGTGCCTTATCCCCTTGAACTGACCGAACCGCCCGTTCCCACTCGGTTCAACGAGCGGCGGCTGCGCGCGATCGCTCTGCTGAGCCCGTTACCGACCGACGTGCGTCTGTGCCTTTGCCGCGATCGCGCTGCAGCCGTCGCTTCCCAATTGCGGTCAGGTTCGCTTGTGGTCCTGGGGACCAGGAAACGCTGGTGGCCAACGAGCGACGAGCGCCTCGCGGCGACCCTGCGAAAAGCGGGCCATGAAGTGATTGTGGTGGAAACGGAGTAACCCCCGTGCTTGACCTTTTCTACATTGTGCTCGGAACGCTGTTCCTGCTCGTCTGCTGGTCCTTCACGAAAGCCTGCGACAAGCTTTAGGAGAAAAGAAAACCGAATGGATTACATCATCGCCGGTATTGCGTCGATAGGCCTGTTCGCCTATCTGATCTACGCGTTGCTGCGTCCGGAGAAATTCTGAGGTAAGTGCCATGACCACTCTAGGAATCTTCCAGATCGTCGTGTATTTCCTCCTGATCCTGCTGTGCGCGAAGCCGCTTGGTACGTACATGGTCCGCGTCTTCGAAGGGAAGCGCACGTTCATGCATCCCGCGCTGCGCTGGCTCGAAGTCCTCACCTACAAGCTCATCGGCGTGCGCGAAGAAGTGGAACAGAAATGGACCCACTACACCGCGGCGCTATTGAGCTTCAGCATCTTCGGGTTTGTGCTTGTCTATTTCCTGCAGCGGGCACAGGCTTATCTCCCGCTCAATCCGCAGAATTTTGGGACCCCGGTAATGCCGCCCGACCTGGCGTTCAACACCGCCGTCAGTTTCATCACCAACACTAACTGGCAAGCCTACTCCGGCGAAGCGACGCTGAGCTACTTCGTCCAGATGGCTGGGCTCGCAGTCCAGAACTTCGCCTCGGCTGCCGCCGGTATCGCCGTAGCCATCGCCCTGGTGCGAGGCTTCGCCCGTCAGGAAATGCGAACGATCGGCAACTTCTGGGTGGACGTGACGCGCGCCAGCATCTACATCCTGCTGCCGCTCTCGATCGTGGGCGCGCTATTCCTTTGCTCCCAGGGTGTGATCCAGAACCTCCGCCCGTACGACAAGGTAACCACGGTTGAAGGCGGAACACAGACCATCGCGCAGGGCCCCGTCGCCTCCCAGGAAGTGATCAAGGAGCTGGGCACAAACGGCGGGGGCTTCTTCGGCGCAAATTCCGCGCATCCGTTCGAGAACCCCACGCCCCTCACCAACATGTTCGAGATGTTCCTGATCTTCCTGATCCCGGGAGCACTGACTTACACATTCGGAAAAATGGTCGGGGACACACGACAAGGCTGGGCGATCTTCGCAGCATTCTCCGTGATGTTCCTCATCGGGGTGTTCGTCTGTTATGGATTTGAGCAGGCGGGCAATCCCATGCTGACGAAACTCGGCCTGGAAAGCGCCCCAACCGCGACTCAAGCGGGCGGCAACATGGAGGGCAAGGAGGTGCGCTTCGGCATCGCCCACTCCGCTCTCTTCGCCACCGTGACCACCGACGCAAGCTGCGGCGCGGTGAACAGCATGCACGATAGCTTCACACCCATCGCCGGATTGGTCCCTATGTTCAACATCATGACCGGTGAGGTCATCTTCGGAGGCGTTGGCGCGGGCCTCTACGGAATTCTGCTCTACTGCATCATCGCCGTATTCATCGCCGGCCTGATGGTCGGCCGCACTCCCGAATACCTCGGCAAGAAGATCGAGCAGAAGGAAGTGAAAATGGCCATGCTGGCAATTATCGCCACCGCCGCCAGCATCCTCGTATTCAGCGCCATCACCTCGGTGATTCACTTCGACAAAGGCAGCTACTGGAACCCCGGCGGCGCAGCTATCACCAACCTTAATAACAGCGGTCCGCATGGGTTCAGTGAGCTCCTATACGCCTACGTCAGCACCACCGGTAATAACGGCAGCGCCTTCAATGGCATCACTGTCAACACGCCCTGGTACGACCTGACCACCGGCTTCGCCATGCTCATCGGCCGCTTCATGTTCCTGATTCCGCTGCTGGCAGCCGCTGGAAGCCTGGCCGCCAAGAAGAAAATCCCGATTACCAGCGGCACCTTCCCAACGCATGGCCCACTATTTGTCGGCCTGCTCGTCGGCACTGTGATGATCGTGGGTGCTCTGACGTTCTTCCCCGCGCTCTCGCTCGGCCCCATCGTCGAGCACTACCTCATGCACGCCGGGAAACTATTCTCTCTTCTTTCAATTCCGATTTGGAGCTAAGTCATGGCGACAACGATTAGCGAACCCCCGAAGACCCACGATACCGTTCCGCCTGACGACCCAACGTCGCTTCTGCCAAGGAAGCTGGCTCGCTCGCGGCCGTTGTTCGATCCCGAGATCGTCAGCCGCGCCGTTAAGGCTTCCTTCGGCAAACTGAACCCGGTCACGTTGATGAAGAATCCGGTGATGTTCGTCGTCGAAGTCGGCGCCGCGCTCACTACCATCTTCCTCATCCGCGACCTGTTCACCGGAGCCGCTGGAATCGGCTTCTCCATCCAGATCGCCTTGTGGCTGTGGTTCACCGTCCTCTTCGCGAATTTCGCCGAAGCGATGGCCGAGGCTCGCGGCAAGGCCCAGGCCGATACCCTGCGCAAAACCAAGACCGACACGATCGCCAAGCGCCTGAACGCGTCCGGCAAAGTCGAGCCGTCGCCCGCCTCCAAGCTACGCGCTGGAGACTTCGTCATTTGCGAAGCGGGCGATCTGATCCCAGGCGACGGCGAGGTCATCGAGGGCATCGCCACCGTTGATGAATCGGTGATCACCGGCGAATCGGCGCCCGTCATTCGCGAATCCGGTGGGGACCGAAGCGCCGTCACGGGAGGTACGAAGGTCCTCTCCGACCAGGTCAAGATTAAGATAACTTCGAACCCCGGTGAAACCTTCCTCGACCGCATGATTGCCCTTGTCGAAGGAGCCGAGCGTCAGAAAACACCCAACGAGATCGCGCTCAACATCCTGATCGCCGGACTGACTCTGATCTTCCTGCTTGCGGTCGTCACGCTGCAACCTTTCGCGACATTCGCCGTCGGGCAAGCCGGCTCCGGCGCGATTCCGAGTGTCGCAGTTCTGGTTTCGCTGCTCGTCTGCTTGATCCCCACGACTATCGGCGGACTGCTTTCCGCCATTGGCATCGCGGGCATGGATCGCGTCATGCAGCATAACGTTCTCGCCATGAGCGGCAAGGCCGTCGAAGCCGCTGGCGACGTCAATTCCCTGCTGCTCGACAAGACCGGCACTATCACTCTGGGCAATCGCCAGGCCGTCGAATTCCTGCCCATAAATGGCATCACCGACCAGGAACTGGCCGACGCCGCGCAACTCTCGAGCCTGGCCGACGAAACGCCTGAAGGCCGTTCTGTAGTCGTGCTGGCCAAAGAAAAATACGGCCTTCGTGGCCGTCATATCCCCGAACACGAAGCGACCTTCATCCCGTTCTCGGCCTACACCCGCATGAGTGGCGTCGATTTTCAGGGCCGCCAGCTTCGCAAGGGCGCCAGTGACGCAATCTGCAAATTCGTGATTGAACGGGGCGGCGTCGTGCCGGCCTACTTCCAGGAGATGAGCGACCGCATTTCCCGCAGCGGGGGCACCCCGCTCGCCGTTGCCGACGGTAGCCGTCTCCTGGGCGTCATCCATCTCAAAGACATCGTCAAGGGCGGCATGAAGGAGCGCATCGCGCAGCTCCGTCTCATGGGCATTCGCAGCGTCATGATCACGGGCGACAACCCGCTCACTGCCGCCGCCATCGCCGGCGAAGCGGGCGTAGACGATTTCCTGGCGCAAGCCACGCCGAAAGACAAGCTCGAATACATCAAGAAGGAGCAGTCGCTCGGGCGCCTGGTCGCGATGACGGGAGACGGCACTAACGATGCGCCCGCTCTCGCACAAGCCGACGTGGGCCTTGCGATGAACACCGGCACGATGGCCGCGAAGGAAGCTGGCAACATGGTCGACCTCGATAGCAACCCGACCAAGCTGATCGAAGTGGTAGCCATCGGCAAGCAACTGCTGATCACCCGTGGCGCCCTCACGACCTTCTCCATCGCAAATGATGTCGCGAAGTACTTCGCCATCATTCCCGCGATGTTCATGGCGACCTACCCGGTACTCGGAAAACTGAACATCATGGGCCTCCATAACCCGCAAAGCGCCGTATTGTCGGCGGTCATCTTCAACGCGCTGATCATCATTGCGCTGGTACCCCTTGCACTGCGCGGCGTCAAATACCGCCCGCTGAACGCCGCGTCACTTCTGCGGCGCAACCTGCTGATCTACGGCATTGGCGGCATCATGGCGCCATTCCCGGGCATCTGGGTCATCGACCAGTTGCTCGCCTTGTTCCATCTCGCGTAGGAGGATCGCATATGTGGCAACAGATTTTGCCCGGACTTCGCATTAAGCTGCTGTTCACGGTTCTGGTGGGTATCGTTTATCCGCTGGTCATCACCGGCCTCTGCCAGGTTTTGTTCCCGCACAAGGCCAACGGGAGTCTCGTCCCCGTTAATGGCCACTTCGTCGGCTCGGAGTTACTTGGCCAGAACTTCACTAAGCCCGAATACTTCCATCCACGCCCGTCGGCAGCCGGCTCCGACGGTTATGACGCCGCCAGCTCCGCCGCCACCAACTGGGGTCCGACTAACCAGAAATTGATCGACCGTACCAAGGCTTCCGTTGACAAATTCCGTAGGGAAAACCCAGATTTCCAGGGGCCAATACCAGCTGACTTGCTCACCGCCTCGGGAAGCGGGCTCGATCCCGACATCAGCCCCGCATCGGCGGATGCGCAAGTGGTGCGTGTTGCCAAAGTGCGCGGTGTCACGACGGACGAGATTACTCGGGTCGTCGCACAGGTCACGCAGGGACCCGAACTTGGTTTCCTCGGCGAAGCACGCGTCAACGTGCTCAAGCTGAATATGGAACTGGATCGGCAATTTCCTCGCAAGTAGCCGATTCGCTCCCTAACGATTTCACGTGTTGGCGATAGGCAGAGTTGCAGCCTGTCTAGTGCTCGTCGCGGGCTTCGCGTACATGTTCGTTGTACTGACGGTAGCGGCCCGCTGGGGTTTGAGACGAAAACTCGTATCGCATTTGTCTCGCGAGGCAAGGGCTTCAGCATCCGGCCAGTATTTAAGACGGTCGCCGGTGCGTTACTGACGCGGAGAGAAATTGCGCCGTTAGTCAACTCCGAAGCGGCGGCCACAGGCTGCAGCTACTTCCCGGTCTCACACTCCTCGCTGGCAGACCTCGCTCGTGCTCCTCCCTTCAATGTTTCCAACGCCTGCGATTCGTCGGGTGGGTAGCCTCCGAAGCGCTGAACAACTGCCCAACCGGCGTGACGCGTTTGCCCTAGCGACTCGAATTGCGCGTTCTGCCACGAAAATGGGCACGGCTGAGGAGGACAACTCCTCAGCCGGCACCTCGCAATCCAACCCGCTGAGTTTGCATACCCGCAACCGGATGCTGTCGCGTTCGAGCACGACCATTCCGCATGCTCGAGAACGTTTATGCCTTTTTAACGCGTTCTGTCGGACAGTGTCCTTTAAGAGCTCAGTTGGAGGTGTGATGTCTGTAACCGCTTCGGATGCCATATTGCTGATGAATTCAGTGACATTTATCGTAACCCTGACAGCCAGCATCAAACGACCGATTCTGAGCTATAAGATCATTGCTGCGGTTGCATTCTGCGCGGAGGGCTCCGCCCTGTATCACCTGATCACCGGAAAAGGAGATACCGTCGTCCTCGTCTCGACCGTCGTCCTCGTATTGACGATGACGTGGCGGATTGGCTTGAATTTTCGGCGGCCGGCCAAACGTCCTGGGAGTTTACCCGCCGATTATTCCGGCTCGCGTCAGGTGCAAAAGCGATGACCGCCGCTGAGAAAGCGACGGCGTCTCAGGTGTATTCGAGTTTGAAGCGGATGGAGGCCAGGGCGTAGAGGCGGCGCCAGACCAAGAGATTGATGGTCACTACCATCAAGCTGATCACGATGGTGGCGGCCAGGAGTACAGGAGAATTGCCGGCATCCGTCGCCCGGCGGATCACGCCTCCGAGACCCGTCACTGAAAATGTCTGATTACGGAACTTGAAGTATTCTGCAATGATGCTGGCGTTCCAGGCTCCGCCCGAGGCCGTAACGAACCCGGTAATCAAGTACGGAAAATCACGGGCAGTAGTAGTTTTTTCCAACACTGTGGCTGGCTCAGGCGGAACACGGCACAAACTTCCTTCAAGTCCGACGGTATGGCGCTCGCACCGGCGATCACGTTGAACAGAATGTACCACTGCGTGCCGAGTAAGAGCAGCATAATCGATGCGATTCCTAGCCCTCCGCCGATACGAATGAGAAGTAGCAAAACGATTGGGAAGAGCGCGGGCGCCGGCACCGAGGCGGCGATTTGGGCGATCGGTTGGGCCATGGCGGAGAGCCGCGGCTTCAGTCCTATGAAGACTCCGACTGGAATGGTCCATAGCGCCGCGAGTACAAGGGTTAATTCGACCCGCAGGAACGGGGCGCCCGCCCCCCAGAGGATCTCGCGAAATTCCCCGGGTGAAACCCGCAAGAATTGCGCACCCATCGCGACGGCCGCATATATGACCCCTGCCGTAACGGTGAGGAGGAGGGCATTCACGAGCCAGCGGACTGACGCAGGTTTGCTACGCTCGCGGTCGTTTGCGGATGCCCGTGCGAAATGCAGGGTCAATGCTTCCCTCGCGGGAGCCACCAGTAGCCGACCCAATCGCGACAGAATCCGAGAGCGGCACAGGAAATCGAGCACCGGCGAGGAAGGCGTTTCAGAAGCCTCCACCTGCTCGAATTTGAACCTCTCGCTCCAGGCGATAACCGGACGCCATACGGCTTGGTCGATGAGCACGATCACCGCGATCATGGCGACAAGGCCACACGCGATCGCTTGCACGTCACCGGCGTTGGATGCTGTTTGAAGATACGAGCCCAAGCCGGGCAGCCGTAAATCACGATTTCCCAGAACGAACATTTCGCAAACCATCAGTGAGAATCAACCGCCCGCGACGGCCATCATTGAGTTCCAAATCAGTCCGATAGCGGTGTTGGGCAGTTCCAGTTGGATGAGCCTCTGCCACCAGCTCAGGCAATAGAGTCGCGCGGCCTCCACCATCTCGCGCGGAATGTTCTTCAATGACGCATACACGCTGAATGCCGTGTTCCAAACCTGGCAGGTGAAGATCAGCAGAATTGATCCGAGTTCCAGCCCGAACTGTGTGGTCGGAAAAAGCGCGGCATCTTGGACCGGTTGATTCATAACGCCCATCGCATCGAGATGCGGGGCGATCGATGAGAAAAAATCGTGGAAAGACGAATACATAGACGGCACGATGCGGGGAGAGCCGCCGCCAGGTAGGGATAGTTTCCGGTTGGCGCGTAATCGGCCCACACTGTAAGAGCCTGTCACGCAGAAATCGATAACATTAAACTGTAAACTGTGCTGGAAGGACTGAACCATTGACGCCGCTACTCAGACTAACGACTATCGTTACTGTCATTGGATTGGCGGGGTGCACTTCGACCTACGATGGAACGATTAATCCAGAGTCCCACAGCGACTTTTATGTCGTACTGGACGATCAGAGTTGCGTAGCTCTTGTCGCCCACAACCGGAAGCCCATTCACATTCCCCTTAAGCAATTCGCAACACCCGAAGTGAAAAAGAATCCGCATTGGGAGCTAATGGCTGTCTGTAAGTATCCTTTACCAGAATGTGAACGTCATACGATTAATGGCGTTGCATTCTCGTATTTCTTTGACACCCACCCAACGGTGTGAATTGCAGGCCCACTTGCGCAGACGGAATCTTCCCGCGGGCGTCGCGATGCGGATGAAGATCGTAATGATGCTAGACGAGGGTGCCAGCTATAACGACATCAAGGAGAAGTTGGATACTCCAGCACAGAATCGAAATGCCTCGGCCTCTGTTCCGCAGTGGCGTGGTTCTCCTGGAGCGGATTAAATGTTGCAGATCTCCAACGCGCAGTTAACTGCCGGAACGGCTTGCATGGGCCGTTATTGTGACCAAGCGTCTACGATGCAACACGAGCGCGAATTGTTAAAGCGCTGCAGAAGAGATGGGCTGCGGAGCGAAGGCTGCACGGCCGGGTGCTGCGACGAAGCGGATGGCGGCGAAAAGGAATCCAGCACGACGAAGTGTGTTCTTACGCTGGCTCCGAATGAGTTTAGCTTCTCGGCGGCTAAGAAATCTTGGACGGACGGCTTGGTTCCAGTCCTCACGACCCGCGACGGTGGACGGGTAACACTGTCCTAATTCGCCGACATTAAGAATGAAGGGAGAGCAGGCGCTATTAGGTTGGAGAAGGCCGTTATCCGTTCACGGCTGAAACGACCGTGCGGTTCCTGGCGATCTCCTGTTTAACTTCTTCCAGACGCCTTCGGACTTCGCCGAGTGTTGCCACTCTTTTGGTTCTCCGCTTATAGAGAACATGGGCAGCGACGCATACTGGAACGCCCGGAGCTAATAAGCCTGCCACGCCGGCGCTATTCAAAACGCCTATCGCGATTGCACCGAACATAACCAAAACGCATCCTAAAACCCAAGTCTCCACGGTTTGTGAGGACTTTACCTCGGACTCTTCCGATTTGAGCTTCTTGGCCTCTTTTCCAAGACGAACGAGAGCAAGTTCAGCCGCGGTCCTGTCGGTTCCGATCTGCACCTGTTTGATAGCCTCTGTCACTTGCTTCAAAGCAACGGTTCCACCACGACGATGAACCAGCAGCTCTGTTCCGCAGAAGCCACAGGCGAAGCGGTCCATGTCGTCGTAGACTTCGAGCTTGGCTCCGCAGTTGGCACAGTTCAGGTTAATGAAATGCTCAGGCATTCGTACAGTCCCACTTTTCTATCGTCTGAAATCGGATGAATCGTTACATTCCCGAGCGATCTATTAGCCGCCTTAAATCAGAATCCTACCTAGTGGCATACAGATTTTACGCGCACGTCAATTATGCGAATGTAATCTAAACGAGGAAGGTGAAACAGAGGTCGACCACCCGGGGAAATTGCTTGATGTGAGAACCGAACGCCCGTGCAAAAACAAAAGGGCCACTCCGGAGGCTACCCGAGGCGGCCCGGTTTCAACTGACGCTTGGGCCTACTTTTCGATTCTATAGGTTCGGTCCCCATAGGGCGCGCACTACATCATCACTCCAGTTGCTGGAATATGCCAGGCCAATTGGCGAGGCCACGAAGTCGGGCCAAGGCGGCGCTACCATGCACGACCCTGGACGGGGAAGCGCTGCCTGTTCTTATTCCCGTCAAATTGAACGAGGGGCCACCCCGTCCATCAATGACGCATCCGTTGTTCCTCCGCCTGTTTGAGCGTAGAGATCATGTTGCTGTACGATGGGTCGAGATACCCCACAGAAGCCGTTATGCCACCGCCGGCCCCACCGACCGCCTCGCCTGCGATGACCAGCATGGCCTTCGCACTCGAAAGGACAGTGGAGAAGTTCACGTCCAACTTATCCAGCACCAGATCGATCAGCGGGCCAAGGAGGCCGAACTCCCCCCCGTTACCTATGCTGAGTTCAGCGGGCAGCGCGTATGCAGGTATTCCAAGAAACATCGCCGTTGCTGAGATACCATCCCCAGCCGCCATCGTGACGTCCTGAATGGTGCAGAAACCAGTAATATCGCTAAACGTGAGATCGTCTCCTGTGAAACCGTTCATCAAATACACCTTTCCTACGTTGGGCATACTCTTCGTCGAGAAAGTCACCTGGATTTAGTCCCAACCGAGACGCCCGCCCCGTATGATGCGTAGTTGAATGACCATTTAAAACCAGCCGGGGATCTCAGATCAATTGTCCCGTTAGACTTCGCCAAAAATGCATAGCTACGGCTTACGCCAGCGGAGGTAACAAATTTCCAGCCGCTCTCTTTGCGAACTTGGGTAAACATGGTCGTCCTTTCCCTGTAACACTGTTCATAGTTGGGCCGAGTCTCACCTGCAACCGGCCGCTTCTGATTGGTTTAGCGTGTGGCGGGCAGAAATCTGGCAGACTTTTTCGAGGCGGGAAGCGGGAAGCCTCGGTGGCGATCTCAACTCCAGGTTATGGATTGTCACTTCCCGCCGCAGCCGCAATTCCAGGCTCATCCTTTACTCTGCTACTCTGCCCGGTGAATCTGCTCGACCTGCTCATGTAGGGCGCGAATCGTTCGGTCCGCACAGTGTCAACGCTTCGGGAAACGATCGTCCGTTCGTGATTAGGGTCCTTCTGCCCGCGGCGACCTCGAAATTGAGAAATGCGATCCCGGAAATTTGTACCACTGGTCCCTTTCCCGTGATGGCTAAAGCGTCTTTGTAGTTCAACGTCGAGTGGCTTATGCGAACGTTGACGTTGCCGGCGGGCAGTTGCCCTCGGGGGACCCCTGAAAAGCGGCCAAGGAGGGACAGCTCAAAACCGGCCAACGAAAACAGGCGAGACAAGGTAGTTATAACCCAGGGCCGCACATCGCGGCAACGAAAAAGTTCGCCAAGCTCGGTAATGATCGGTTATTCTGGCAGCACCTGGGCGGAGGATATGGCTCCGCAGGGATGCGAGCAGAGCGCGACCCAGAGGCCGGAACGGCGGGGCGGTGCGAGCCGACCCAAAGATCGAGCCATTCTGGCAACAAAGCGGTAAATCCCAGGGGTTTGGGGACAGAGTCCCAAACATGGAACAACGATGTCCTGCCGATTCTCCGCTAGACGGATGGTTTATCCTCACTGTTTATGCGGACTCCAGCGAATTACGATACGGGCTTTGTCTGCAAGGCATGCGGCAACTGGTTTGCCGATAAAGACGTAGAGCACTGGGATACGAAATGGACCGAGCCCGATGGTAACGGGGAGCGGTCCATTCTGGAGATAATCCACGAATGCCCATTGTGCGGTGAGGTTCGCAGCTATGTTCCAAACGAAAGCGTTTTTCCGAGGCATGTGTTTCAAAAGGAGCGATTATGAGCAGGACAAACGACAGCCCATGCCTGGCGCGGATACGGTCAATCCGATCGAGCTGCAGGCAATCGAGAACCTGGTCGCCTGGGTTGCAGAAGAGCAGCACACGGTATCCGATTCGGTGCGCGGGAAAACCGCCGAGCGTTTCGGAGTGTCAGATGCTAGGGCCGTGCAGCGGAAAGATTACGACGAAGTGAGCTTTCTGCTCGATCTGGGGCTGCGAGAGGCCGCGCCATGACACCGAACTATCTGTGCGTGCTGTGTACGGCCCTTGGTTTTACCGCCGTCGGGATGCAGGGCGGAACGCCGGCCAAAAAGGACGGCTCACGGCGCGCGGCGGAATTCGCGGCGCTCATCCAAGACTTCTGCCGTCACGAAGTGCCGGAAGCTTTGGTCGAAGGGATCAACCGGTTCTCCAGTGCTTGGTGATTCCTCTCGTGATTGTAATGTCCAACGAATTCGGCCACGCCCGTTCGAAGTGATCGCTCGCCGAGAAGTATCAGTCGCTGTAAACAAGACTCCTTGATGCTCCGGACGAAACGTCGGCGTAGGCATTAAGATTTGGTGATTTCGGCGGCAACTTCACAGACTCGTTGCCGGAACCTCAGAGCATGGTTAGGAATTCGTCAGTGAACAACGAATCACGGTCATGAATCAGATAGCGCCTTCCTGCCAAGAGTCCATCGACCGCATCGGTCAGATTCCTTCCGATCTGGTTCATCCACAATCCATTCGCTGGCAGCTATGCCCGCGATCTCGATCTTGCGCGTGGACAGCTCCATGAAGAACAATATGACGAACAGTTAACCTTACCGGGTGGAACAGCCCCGACGACATTCATCTTTTCGAAAAGCGCTTCTTCAATGACGCTTACGCCGGACTCCCTGACAAGATGCCAGACGACGCAGCCGGCTGGTGACCCAAAAGCAGCACCCCTCTTGTTCGTTACTCATGTCGCAGTGCGATGAGCGGGTCAACGCGACTGGCCCTCTGTGCGGGAATTAGACACGCCAATAGCGCCACCGATACGAGCAGCGCAGTCAGGACGCCAAACGTGATCGGGTCGGTAGGTTCGATCTCGAACAGCAACGTCTGCAGGAATCGCGTCAAGATCGCAGCGCCGATAAGCCCAGCCGCTACTCCGAACGCGATGATCCGCGCCCCTTCTCCGAGCACGACTTTCAGAATGTCGCTGCGCTGCGCGCCGAGCGCCATACGAAGGCCGATTTCACCCGTACGACGGCTAAAGGTATAAGCCATGACTCCGTAAATACCAATGGCGGCAATAAGAAAGGCGACCGCCGCGAATATGCCCAGAAGTTCCAGAGCAAACCGGCGCGCTGCCAGATTCTTGCCGATGACCTCGTCCATCGTTCGGATGGCGTAGACCGGGATGCCAGGGTCCACGGCTTGCACCTCGTGGAGAATCGCCTCGCCCAGTGTACCCGGATCGCCGCTGGTACGCAGGTATACCACCGAAACATAGGGTGGAGCTTGAGCTTCAGAAACGTAGATACAGGGCGCGCTCGCGGTATCGAAGCCGTCCGAGCGAATGTCACCGACGACTCCGACAATGGTCAGATCCGATGAAGAACGAACTGCTACCGTTCGCGCAAGCTTAATACGCTGTCCGACAGGATCTGCGTCGGGCCAGTACCGGCGTGCCAGCGCCTCATTAATGATTGCGACCTGCTGACCTTTGGAGTTGTCCAAGTCGGTGAACACACGCCCTCTCTTCAGAGGGATCTTCAGGACATCGAAGTAGCTCGAGTTGACGCTGGACGCTTCAGCGACCGGCACGCGCTCCGAGTCCGTGGCGCGATTCTCGATGACGAAAACGGTTTGATTCCGGGAGTTGTTCATGGGAAGACTTGCATCGCTTCCGATAGCCGCCTGCTCGACGCCGGCCAGCCTGCTGACGCGGCGCAAGACTTCCTGATAAAACGCCGCGCGCTTCTCGGTCACGCGATAAGCATCCAACGCCTTATCATTCGGGAGCGGCAGCGGTATTCTTGCGGTCATGAGCCGGTGCGGTTCGAACCCCGGACGCACCTCAAGCAGGCGCTGGAAGCTTCGCAAGAGCAGCCCGGCGCCGATAAGCAGCACGAGGGAGAGAGCGATTTCCGAGGAAACCAGAATGCGCAAGATTCTTATCTGGTGCTTGCTCGATCCGGAGCCCCGGCTGCCTTCCCGGAGATTGCCTGCCTGGTTCGGACGCACCGTCTGCAGGGCGGGCGCCAGGCCGAAAATAACGCCTGTCAGGATTGAGACGAAAAATGCGAATAACAGAACGCCCGGACTTAGGGCGACCTCATTGACTCGCGGAAGATCGGACGGGGCCAGTTTCATCAGCGTCGTTTTCATTAGCGCCACGCTAATCAGCGCGACGGCGCCTGAGACCGCCGAGAGTAAAATGCTCTCGGCAAGCAACTGTCCGATCAGCCCTGCTTTTCCGGCGCCGAGCGCGAGCCGCACTGCGATCTCGCGTTGACGAGCGGCCGAGCGCGCCAGCAATAGATTTGCGAGATTGACGCAGGCAATCAGCAGAACGAAGGCGACCGCGCCGAACAGCACGAACAACTCCGTCCGCATATTGCCGACGAGATCTTCCTCTACCGGAACCAGGCGCAAAGCCCATTGGGCGGGCGCCGGATAATCGGTTGGATACTGGCGGCTTAGCTGCCCGGAAAATGCATTCAGAAGTGCTTGAGCCTGCGCGACGGACAGACCGGGCTTCAACCGGCCCATGGCTCCCGGCAGCATCCTGTACGACCTCAGCGGGGGTGCTGGAAATGGCCGCGCCTTGAACCCCGCGGCCAGCCATGCGTCAACCTCGCTCGCCAAGGAGCGGCCCGGGTGCCGGAATTCCGGGGGCATGACACCAATGATCGTGTAGAGATCATTGTCGAGACGGATTTTCTTGCCGATGGCCTTTGGATCGCCGCCAAATCTTCGGCGCCAGAAACCGTCGCTGAGCACGACCCCATCGATGAACCCCGGCTGCTCATCGTTTTCGGTATACAGGCGACCTAGCTGGGGTCGCGCCGCCAGCATCCTGAAATAATTGGTACTCGTTGCAAGCCCCTCGATGCGCTCCGGCTGATCGGCGCCGGTAAGATTTGCATTGGTGGGCCAGAGCGCCGAGATTTCCTGGAAAACGCCGGATCTGTCCCGCAGATCCCATAATTCCGGCGCCGACATCCCGACATCGCGGCTATTGGAGCCACGCAAATCGTCGAAGACGCGCACGAGCTGCTCGGGATCCGGATAAGGCAAGGGATTGAGCAGCACGGCCCGGACGACAGTAAATGCGGCGACGTTCGCGCCGATCCCAAGCGCAAGGGTCAATATTGCCACCGCCGTGAAGCCCGGACTTCGGCGCAAGCGGCGTGCCGCATGGCGCAGATTATTACCCAGAAATTCGATGTTCATTACCCAATCTCCTTCAATAGCGGGCAATGCCCGCGACGCGGCCGGATGCCCCGTGGACTACTTGTAGATTGTTGACCCGTATAAAATCAGCTTGCGGCGTTTACAGGCATGGGGCACACTCGACGGTCTAAGACACAAGCGCGGACGGCGGAACCTCGATTTCGCCGCTAGCGATGTAGGCTGTGGCGCCACCAACGCTAACAGAGGTCACGACGCCTCCGCTCTTACGCGCCTCCGCTTCGATTTCGCTTCGGCGCCCCATCGAGACACCTTGCTGGATCGAAAGGCGATAGGCCGTGCCGCTAAAATCATGCTTCGATGCCATGGCGCCGACGAGGGCGGCACAGCCGCTGCCCGTGGCGGGATCCTCTTCGATGCCCAGCGCGGGTGCGCACATGCGAGCATAGAGGTTGCCGCCGTCCCGTGGATCTCCGGCGAAGAAAAAGAGATGGGGGGACCACGCTCGCGAGAGCGTTGCTTTCCAGGCGGCCCGATTGACCGCCGCCCGATCGACCACCTCGTTCGACTTCAGTTGGGCAAAACAGAATGGAAGGCCAACGCCCGCGAAAAAGACCTGACGCACCTCGGCAGGCTCGATGGAGAGCACGGCGGCGAGATCGGCCGGAGCAGGTGCGCCGGTAGGCGCGTCGATCTTCCCTGACAATGTCAAAGTGCCGTGAAACCCTCCGTTTCGCTGAACGACATCGACCATCACGGGACCGATATTCTCCTCCAGAGTCAGCCGGATGGGATCGACAGTCCGGGCGTGCTGTTTCATGACCAGCGCACAGGCGGTCCCGATCGTGGGATGTCCCGCGAAGTCGAGCTCTGCCCGAGGCGTGAAGATACGCACTCGATAGGAGTTCGCGGGACCGTTCTTCGGTAGAACGAAGGTCGATTCAGGGAAGTTGAACTCGCGAGCGATTTTCTGCATGCCTTCCGTAGAAATGCCGGTGGCGTCCGGCAGAATCGCGAGTTGGTTGCCGCCGAACGGCGTGGTACTAAATACATCGACGAGATGAAAGGGGTATTTCATAAGATCTTCCTGCTTGCGCCAGCTCAAGCCTTCACGACGAGGTCCATCTCAACGCACGCCCCCAGTGGCAGGGCGGCAACTCCGATCGTCGTACGAGCGGGGAAGGGCTGTCTGAAATGTTCGGCGTAAACGCCATTGAGCGCCACGAAGTCACTAATGTTCGTGAGAAACACACCGACGCGCACGACATCATCGAAACTCTTGCCGGCCGCCTTGAGAAGCGCCGCGAGATTCTGTAAGACACGCTCCGACTCGGCAGCAATACCTCCCGCCACCAGCTTGCCGGTCGCCGGGTCTTGGCCGACCTGACCGCTGCAATAGATGAAACCACCAGCTTCAACGGCCTGGGAGAACGGACCGACCGGAGGGGCGAGTTCTGGCGAGGTAATTGTGGTTTTGCTCATGGAAAACTCCTTTGGACAGTGGGTTCGATAATCAGGACAGTGGAGCCGGAGGTGGCGCGGGCGTCCAAGGCTTTGTGGGCGTCAGCGGCATCCTTGAGCGAAAAACGCTGATGGACGTGAATGCGCACCTTGCCGGACGACACCACATGGAACAACTCGTTGGTGGAGGCTTCAAGATCTCCTCGTCGCCGAGAGCAGCCGCCCACTGACAGAGAATGAGCTGGTCCGCCGGCTGCGGCGTGCACGAGGATCAAGTCACCCGCCTTGACGGGATAAACCTGCCGGATCAGCATCTGAGCGGTCAAACCCTGGAGCATCATGGCGGCCGCTTGATCGAAGGAGATCGCATCAGGCAAGCGCATCAGTCGATCGGCCTCGATGAGCCGGACTTCGGAATAGCCACCGGCGGGACCGGCCCGGAATAAAGGGAAGCGGCTGCGAGTAGTAGTCCGTGCGGTGATGAACATCGATGTAGTTGAAGGCCCGCAGCTGCCTGGCGCAGGCGCACCTGGCCCGACCCGGGGCTCACCGACCTCGATCGGTGTCCAGTTCAGAACCTCGGGGCCGCCAGTCTGCCGAATTTGAATTGCAGGAGGCATCAAGGCTTCCACAAAAGCATTTTGGTTTTGCGCGTGCTGTCGAGGACTCATTTCATTACCGACAGGTACGCCGCCCACGGGCCAACCTCCTCCTTATAGCGCCTGGCCATTACGCGACTGATTTGCAAAAGGTGACCCAAATCGTGGGCGGTCCACGTGGCTATCAGCTGCCGAGCGGTTACGATGCCAAGGGCTGGATGCATCCCCTGCAATTCCAGTTTCTCTGGCGTCAGGTGCATTGCCCGAAGTCTCGCGATACTCTGCAGTCGCGAAGCCGCGAATTCCCGCAACAAGGCCGGGAGCGCTCGCCCATCACGTTCGCGGAGCTGCGCCTCCCGATCGAAAGACTCAAAAGGGCGGCTGGTGCCATATTCCAGAATGATCGCCAGGCGCGGAATCCAGTCGGCTTCCTCTGCGTGAATCAAATGGCCAATGACGACGAAGGGACTCCATGTTCCGGGGCCCTCGGCAACGGCAGTCCAAGCGTCCGGCAAAGCACCCAACAACGCGTCGAGCGTTGCGGGCGTGCGGGTCAATACGGACAGGCATTCTTCGATAAAGTCTGGTTCCATGGCCGGTCAGTTCTGCTCCCAAATACCCAAATCAGCGTGGCTGATCCCGAGGTTTTCCTCCCACGCGGTGCTCCTCTTGTGACCAAGGCGGAACCACGCCGTTGCTGCGCGCGTACGCGATCGACTGCCTCAGATGCTCTTGTTGATTTTCGAGAAGTAGCATCAGCGCGCCCTGCTACGTCATGTCTCTGCCGAACAGCTTCACCGGCGCGCCTGCAGGTCGCTGTCGGAGAGTCCCGTAATCGCTTTTTGCAGATTGCCGTAAGAAGCCTTCAGCGCTTCCTGCAATTCCTCCGGATCGGTGATGGGCGCGGGCCGTGCCCCGTATCTGGTGTGCCCGAGAGCACGCCGACGAGCACGGCGTGCTCCATCACGATCAGGTTGAAAACGTCGGCGACGGAGCGAACGCCCTGGCCGGGCTTCCAGTCGTACTTGCCCGACCTAATGCGCGCGAGTCCGGTGAATTTATCGGAGAGGGCCCCGGCACTTTTCCGAAGGCGGCCTGCATTCCTGCCGGCTGCGCCTGCGCCATCGGTCGCCAGCAGAGCGGCCGCAAGCGCGCATACTTCGTACTGAGTCAGAATCTTCTTCATGTGGAACTCCTCTGCGTCACTTGAATCTGAAAAACTGTACAGCCACGCAAGATGCGGTCGATCTGCCGTAGATGGTTCAAGTCGTGTGCCGCTTCCAGGCGAACGAACTCCTCGACCGTTTGCCGTCCGCGCACCTCGTGGACCCCATAGCACTCCACCCACCGTGCGCGCGGGACCGACTCCAACAGTCGCAGGTTGCTCTCGCGCAGCGCACGAAAGACCCCCGCCGACAGGCTCGCATCCTGCTGCGCGTAACCCAAGCGCTCCGCCCATGCCGACTCATCCCACCACGTTAAGGCGACGCCCGGATTCGCCAGCATGTTTCGCAATCGCCACCCCATCGCTAGTTCCGCGTCCGCCAAATGCGCTACGATCTCGGCAATTGACCACTTTTCAGGTGCAGGGCGGCGGTTCAACTCCTCGGGCGCGACATCGCGCAGACGCCGATTGAGCTGCGATGGGGTGGCTTGTTGGACACCGATGGGCTCCTTATCGCCAAGATAGCTCAGGACTCGAGTTCGGTATGCTTCGAAAATCTCTGCCATTGGTCCTTCCGGTAGATGCGTTTGCGGCCACAAGCAAAAAGCTCCTTACCCTTTATAACGGAGAACCGACAGTTCCACCAGTTCATTATTATCACGATAATATTGACGCATCCGCACGATTCTGCTATTCATTGGAGGGGAGTTTTAATAGCCCTTAGGAGGTTCCCTTGCTCGACGATTTACGCGCCCTCGTAGAGTTTGCCCAGGCCGGGTCCATAGCCGGTGCAGCCGGTCGCTTATTCCGAACGCCCTCTGCGATTACCCGGCAAGTGCAAAGACTGGAGGCTGCATTGGGTGCCGAGTTGCTCGACCGCTCGGTAAAGCCTCCGCGTTTGAACTCGCTCGGCTCCAGGGTGCTCGAACAAGCGCGAGATCTGCTGCAGAGGACGGAGGCGCTAAAATCTCTTACGTCGAGCGACACCGAACCTCACGGCCTCTTGCGCATCGGGCTCGCGCATGCCCTGGCCGAGGGGACGCTGATCGAGCCCATTCAGGCGCTGACTGAGAAATACCCCAAGGTCCGACTGCGACTGTCGAGCGAGCTCACGAGTGAATTATTTAACCAGCTCCTCGCGGGTGACCTCGACGCGGCAGCCGTACTATTGCCCGAAGGTAAATCCGCGCCTCCACCTCTGCTGACCAATATCATCGCTAGCGACCGCATGGAGATCGTTCAAGGCGCCGCAGGCAAGGTTGGCGGTGATTGGAAAAGTCTGGGTCGAGCACCCTGGGTGCTCAATCCGCCCGGGTGCTTTCTTCGGGCAAGGCTGATCGATCAGATGGAGCGTGCGGGCTTTACCCCAGTGATCGCGGCTGAAATCCACAACATGCATTTGCAGCTCGCGTTCGTTCAGTCCGGTTATGGTGTCGGGCTGCTGCCTGCTCGCTTTATTGCCAGGAATCAATCTATCGATTGCCTGAAAGTATTGCGTCCCCCATCGTTTGACTTGCACCGGTCCGTCGCGATAGTCCGGGTTGGGCAACTCGGCGCCTTGGGGAAGGCCGTCGAACTCCTGGAATACGGCCTTCGGCAATTGTTTGAGGCAGCCGACACCCCGAAGCCCGTGACTAGGCACCGACGAGGTGTGCCCGCGAATCAGCGGGCGGCGCGACCGCCCAAGTAGTCCCCGGACATCGTTTGTCGCAACTGAGCTGAGCGGTCTTGAGGCCGTTCTGTCCTCGCTCCTCACCGGCGGGAGGATCGGTCCGTGGATGCGCGGGGCGTCCTAGTCGGGATTGTCTGTTTCCATTCCCTGGGTGAGTTCTCGGATTTCTGCACCGATCTTGGGTCGCTGCGTGGCTGGGAGGGCAAGCGCTAGAACAACGGAAACCCGCACGATGTCACGAGACCACCGTCTCCGCTTTCACGAGTCATCAAGGCGCCAGTCCAACCGGTCCACAATCACCGCAACGCCAACCCAGAAGAGTCGGTCGATTTTGTGCCTACCTAAGGCTTCCTCCGAACGAGAGGTTCCAGGTTCTTCACAGGTTTAGCCATTGCGGGCCACCTGCCATTCAAGAACCGATCGATGTTTGGAAAGACGATTTCAGGGAATTCGATCCAGGACGCATGTGCCGCTCCCTTAATCGTGATCAGGCGCGCATTGGGTAGCAACAGATCCCATTCCCGTCCGCCTCCATAGGGGGCGTTTCTATCCTTCGTTCCGTGAATTGTTAGAACCGGAACCTTGACGTTTGCGATGGACTCTGTCGGAATATCGAGCGCCTGGTCAGAAGCCATGAGCGGACCAAAATGCACCCAGAGGTGAACAGGCCACTCATTTTCCATATCGCAAGGGCTTGGGACATGACTCGCGTTGGATGGGCTTCCGACTAGCCTTTGCTGCTCGACTTTCCACTCCATCTCGCAATACTCCCTGGGATGCTCCTTCGCAAAGCCGCTCGCGTAAAGAGAATCCATTTTCTTGACCTCTTCCGGGTCGGGGACTGTGTCGTCATCTCCCGCGGTCAATGCCACCGGATATTTAGTTCCTAATTTGCGCGCAACCGGACTGAGTTGGATAATGCGCTTCAGGTGCTTGGGATGCTGAATCCCATACAAGATCACGATCTTGCCCATGTAAGAAAACCCGATGAGGTCAGGCTTATCGATGGCAAAGTGTGCGCGAACAGCCTCAAGGTCGTCGACGTCATGTTGCAGACCGATCTGGGAAAGATCTGATACAGCGTCGGAACGGCCGCGATTACGCGGGTCATAGAAAATGATCGTACGGCCTTTTGCGAGTCCTTGAAAGTCTGGGAGTAAAAACTCCCGCAACGGCGCAATCACCGTATTGGAACCCGTCCCGATCTTTGTATAAGACAGGTGTACGCCGCCGGCCGTTGTGACATAGCCAGTCTCACTCTTCTGTGGATGTTGGCCATGCGACAGGGGTAGAAACAACGCCAACCAGAGCCCGGCACTGATGAGTCGCAGAGACGCTGCGATGTCGATAGAACGAGCTGTGACGCAAAAGTTAGAAGGAGTCAGCTTCGCAATAATGCGGTGCACCGCTAAGTTACCGGCAGTTCCAAGGGACATTCACGGTAAAGCCACTCTCTCAGTCTTTGCCCACGAGGGATGCAGAGTCATCATGGCGCCATTTCAGGTTTCTGGTTTCCGTGATGGCAGGTGACGCACGAAATTCGAATATCGGCGAATTCGCGCCGCGTGTCGCGCACCATCGAGAGCATTCCTCTCGCGACATCTTTCGCGGGCTTATCGTCTTTTTCAAAGGCGTCGGTGTCATGGCAATGTGCACATCCCACGCCGAGCGACATGCTTATTAGCAGCATGCTCGATTTAATATCGGCCGCCGTCGAGTTGAAAAACTTCAGATTCCTGTAAACTTTCGCGGCTGGCTGTGCGGCTTGTGCAGGAGTCAACTCCAGCTGCGGGGGCCACAGTGATGCGTCGATTGGAGAACCCGGCTCGGGAGTAGCGTGGCCTCGGTGGCAGGTCCAACAGGAGGATTCGATTTTAGAGTTTTGCGAGATCCAGTTTCGCATCTGGAACATGCGTCTGGCTTTGATGAAAGTTGGTTTGTCACCCTTGTCCATCGCGCCCTCGACGTGACAGTGCGTGCATTCGACCCCCAGCACGCGGCTGAACATGGTCATGATAGTCGGGATGCGCTCCGCGGGGAGTCCTTTGAAAATCTCGATGTTGGGATAGGCTTGCTCGGCCGTTTTCTTTACGGAGGAAGACAGTTCCTGCTGCCAGGATTGTTCCGGCTGGCGATCGAAGGTATAGGTATCGCTGGCGGGCTGAGGCTCAGCGCCGAATTGGTGACGCTCTACCAGTGTAAGGGTCTGGCGGTCTGGCGAGATCGTCCAGCGATCCGTCATGCGCAACTGCTGGTCCCCGAACTGGGCTACGGAATCGACGATCAGAGTCTGACCGTCCCAACCCGCGTGGCTGGTCATCGCAGCCCCGTGAATCTGGTTCGAATTCGCCGCGGGGCCGATTTGCAAATGCTCCACATTGACTTCAGTCGCACCCTGATTTCGAACGCGGAAGGTAATGGTGACCTCGGCGCCCTTCTGCTCGATCTTGACGCGCATATCGCTCGGGTCGTTTTGCGGGCGGCGGCGCCAAATGCCGGATAAATCGGCGCCGGCGGTTTGCGGATGAGAGTAAAGCGGGAACAACAGGACAATGCACAAACCGAGAGCAATTCGGCGCATCCCGAATCCGATCTCAGTCTGAATTGGGTTAATCATCACGTGGCCTCCTTCAGCCGAGCCCAGCGGCAAGGTCACCCCGAAGAGTGAGTCTTCCCCTAAGAACAATGACACGCCCCGTCTGGTCCAAAGCAGGCTGCGCGATCAGAGCTCCGCCAAAAATCGACAGCAGTGTGGCCGCAATCTTTCTGTAACAAAGCATAAGACCCCTAAAGCTCATTCAGTTCGCCTGCTCGCAGGAGCTGGCGTGAGTTGCAGTTAAGTGTAAGCATACAGGCGAAAGGCTTCGTTAAAGGTGGGGTCGAGATAAGGTTTATGTGAGGAATCGGTCAAGAATACGTCCGTGGACGGTGGAGAGGACCTCGGCCCAGCTCGGCTGGAATGAAAGTTTCAGATGGCCGGACGAGATGACTGTCAGTATAGTGTCAGAGAAACGTAAGCGTCCTGCAAATGTCCGCGAGGCCGGTTCATGGTTCGTTCGTAGCCGATGATATACTCGCGTTGCTTGAACTCCCGTACCACTCTCATCATTGTGATGTTACTTGCGAGTTTGGGCAGCGCCGGAGTGCTTGCCTGGAATGCCTACGAGGAAGCGTCCTCTCATCGAATTGTTGCCGAAAATGTCCTGAAATCATACGCGTCCCTGGTGGCCGAGGAAGTGATTCGGCGAACCTCTCAAGAAGTGGGATACTACGGGTATTCGCAATTAGCCCTGGCGCTTGCCGCAGAGGCACAGAGGCCGGGTGGCATCGGCGTCCAGACAAAAACCAATATCGTTTCGCATCGGGATCCGGACGTCCGACACGCAGCCACGTTGATTCGCGATATCTTCTGGATCGATCACGATTCCGGAAAACTGCGATTCGCCGAACTGACTCCGCCGCTGGAGGCCGTCTCCAGGCTGAGGAATCAGATCGAGTCTGGCTCCTCTGATGCCGGATATCGGGTCTTCAATATCGTCAGCGGTGGGAAGCAGGACATTTTCGTAATCACGAAGACCCGCCAGGGGCCGGCTGGGTTTCAAGTGGACTGGAATGCGATAAACAGTTGGTTTAAAACTGCGGTCACACGACGGACGTTGCTCCCGTCCTCCCTCAGTAGGGGCCGGATCCTGAATGACTCGCTCTACGTGCGCATCCTGGACGAAGCAGGATTCGAGCGCTTGCGGTTGGGAAAGGCGGACCGGCCCGATCTGGCGGTGAAGAAGCCGTTCAGCGAAATTAATCCACGCGTGTTCACCGGATCGGTGGAGACCTCCATTGATCCCAAGGTAGCGGACCAGTTGATCATCGGCGGGCTGCCGCGGTCACGCTTGCCTGCGCTCTTTGGGCTCCTTACGATTACCACTGGTCTGATTCTTGCAGCGATATTGCAACTTCATCGCGAAACGGTTCTGCAGCAGCTGCGCGGCGAGTTTGTAGCGAGTGTGTCCCACGAATTACGCACCCCCTTGACGCAGATCCGGATGTTCGCCGAAACTCTGCGGCTGGATCGGATTCGATCGGTCAGCGAGGGGCGTCGCTATCTCGATATTATCGACCGCGAGGCCCGTCGCCTCAGTCACCTGGTGGAAAATGTTCTCCAGTTCTCACGGTCGGAATACAATGACCATGAACTAGTGCGGGAAGCGCGCGAATTGGCGCCAGTCATTTCGGAAGTGCTCGCCAATTTCGAGTTGCTGATCGAGGGAACGGAGGTTACACTGACGGCGCACCTGGGGGATGGCATATGTGCCATGATCGATTGCGACGCCATTCGCCAGGTAATTCTGAACTTGCTGGATAATGCGGTGAAATACGGTCCTAAGAAACAGAACGTGCTGCTTCGTCTGGAATGTCAAAATGGGATAGCTCGAGTCATGGTGGAAGACGAAGGGCCCGGCATTCCAACTGGTGAACGGCAACGGATTTTTCAGCGATTCCATCGCCTGGAGCGTGATCGGCGTTCCGCTGTGGCCGGGACTGGAATTGGATTATCGGTAGTCAAAGACCTGGTGACTCGGCTTGGCGGACGATGCTTCGTTGAGGAAACCCCGGCCGGCGGGGCGCGGTTCATTGTCGAGCTGCCGGCTGTCATGAGTCCTGAGCTGAACCGAGCGTGATGTCATGAGTCGAATTTTGATTATCGAAGACAACGCCGATCTGTGCTTTGGACTTCTCAACAATCTTGAAATCGAGGGCTATTCCGTGGAGACCGCAGCCGATGGCAGAAGCGGCCTGCAGGCTTTTGAAGCCAGTCAGCCTGATTTGGTTATTCTCGATCTCATGCTTCCAGAACTCGACGGATTTCGTGTATTGCGCTCCTTGCGCCAGCAGGGTCATACCATCCCCGTGCTTATTCTCACCGCGCGGGGCAGTGAGGAAGACAAGGTTCGAGGATTACGTTTAGGCGCGGATGATTACGTCACAAAACCCTTCGGCCTGCTCGAATTGCTGGCCCGCGTCGAGGCGCTTTTGCGGCGCGCGTTGGGCAAGGGCGTACAGCCTCAACCTGCCCGGAAACCCGAAAGATTCGGAATGATTGAGGTGGATGCGCGCGCCCGGACGGTACGCCGGAATTCAGAGGATGTCATTCTTACACCGAAGGAGTTCGATCTCCTTTTAGCACTTCTACGGGCGCGTGGTGGCGCCGTCTCGCGTCTAAGCCTGCTGCAACAGGTGTGGGGCTATTCTTCTGCCGTCGTCACCAGGACCGTCGACACTCACATCGCCGAGCTCCGCCGCAAGATTGAACAAGACCCTGCGGCGCCTCAATACATTCTTACGGTTCGCAAGATGGGCTATCGCATCAAACTGTAATTCTTGTCATGCACGTGTGTGTTCCGAAAAGTGGATTCGCCGATCAAGACAAGGTTCGTTGACTCTAACCATGCCGCAGGTCATGTGGGCCAGACCAGTGTATGATGCAGGGCCTCCAATCAAGTGAAGTTGTGACGCGCGTAAGGGCCGAGTCGCGAAGTTGCAGACGTCGTACTGGAACGCGTCAAGGTTCCCAACCCGCAGTATTATGTTTTGTGGGCATCGTTATCACTCATGTTTTGTAGTCCCACGGTCGTTATCCGGCTTGCTGGCGCGTGCATTAAAGCCGATGTCTACGACGGCGTTCTTATCAAATTGCACTTCAGGGCCACGGGCTACTACGGTCGAAAACACCGACCATGCCAGGCCGTAGTATTCAAGCGCGGCACCCACCGTTCGTGAACCCTGGGCCGCAACTGTTCCTAAAAGTCCGAAACCGAGACCGCCTCCCAGAGTTCGACCGGCAACATTTTGTCTCTGGCCAATGATCGCTCCGCGCTGGCCGCCTACTGATGGCGCGCGTATCGGATCTCTGTCCCCGGCGGATTGGGCCAACAGCAAAGCGGCCGCTCTGCCGATGAAACGAGTCTTCGATTCCTTCGCCTGAACCCCGCCCTCCGCATCGACCTTGACTGGCGCTTTGTCGCCTTCTGCCGCCGCGAGCATCCCTTGGGTTCGAACCTGCAGTTTCTTCCCCTCGCGTGATGGTGGAGTTTCCGCGGGGTCCGAACTTGGCGGTGACTGCAGTAATCCCGCCACTTCGGGCAACTCCAGATTCTGGAAATTAAACCGCAGGCGGCCAGCGCGATGGAACCAACGTGCTCTCTTCGCCACAACGACGGTTCCGTCAACCTGAGTTCCCTCCGGCAGAATCAGCTTGTGATCCGGTGAGAACAAGGGTTGCTCCAAAACCGCTTCTACCTTTTGGCCCTATGTGGAGTTCCTCGAATTCAGCGGCGTGAGCAACCTCGCGTGAACTATGCTCCCAGCAGCAGGTTGAGATCTTAACTGGGTCACAGCGCCGGGAGTAATCGTCTCCGATTCGAAACTGAGCGGCGTCGCAAGTTCCGCGTCGAAGCGGGTCCGGCTGCGCACGTACTGTGGATGATAGCGGAGCCTAGACATTAGATAATCTGACAGCCATTCCTTTTTGTCGGTTCCCCTCACCAGGGACGGAAGGCTCTTGATCCGGTCGATTTGGGCGTCGGCCTGATCCTTGATGTGCTGCTTGCCTTTGGCCACGATACCAGTGGCGTTTTGCGGATCTTGGGTTCGCTTCTTCGGAGGCCGCAAAGGAAGCAGTGAATTGAGCGCCTCGCTCGGGACGGTTTGCAACTGCATCTCCCGGCCATCCGTCAGGCGGAGCGAAGTGAAATCGATCCGGGCCACGTGCAGCGGCGTGAAATCGCCACCGAGAATGGCCCTTACACGCTGCCATTTCGAAACCGAGTCGAGGCGACTCACGTGGCCAACCACTTGCGGTCCCGAAGGGATCACCTCACGATCGAACGAATATACAGGCTCGGCGAGTTTGGCTTCCACAGGTGCGTCCATCCGCTTAGGAATCCGTTTCGTCAGATATAGACGCAGCGAAACGCCCGCAGGAACTGTTGGGGAAATGCTTTGAAGTTGGCTGCTTCGAGAGTCCTGGGAAAGCTCAAAAGAACAGGAAAGCGGTGAGTTTCACTTCCATAACTCCTTAGAAGATCACGTCGAAATCCGCTGTGTAACGCCGCCTGTATTCACCGAAGAACACGCCGTAAAGAGGATCCGCGGTGTTGGCATGAACGCTGATAGGATTGAAGTGGTCCGTCAGATTCGATCCGATCACCGAAAACCGCAGAGTGTATTTGTCAGAAACCTTGATGTCCTTCGATATACGCGCGTCCACGGAAAGGTATCCAGGAAACCGGGACTGATTTGGGATGCCGACGTATTGCTGCCTGGCATCCACAGACGAATAGGGAAAGCCGGTCCGGTATTCTACTTTGGGCATCACCTGCAACTTCCACGGAAGATGAATCGTTCCCCATGTCAGGAACCGATTGGGAACATCACCTGGCATCGACGTGTAGTAATTCGGCAATATGACAGGGGGCGGAAAATTCGCCAGGTAGTTGTTAAAGTCGTTCACACTTCCTGCCGCGTGGGTTCGTACATACGAAATATAGAGCAGGTCATCGTGCGAGTCCCGGGTCGCAGCGGTCACTTCGAGTTGCTTGAGCTGCGAGGTGCCGTTCCCGTTGAGGACGAGGGCGTTGCCCCCTTTCATTATTTGCGGGTTGAGAACAATGAGGTCGTCGGACCTGCTTTGCAAATAGCTCGCGCGGACTCGCAATGTTGGCAAGAGAATCTGCTCGATTTGAACGTTCCAATTCACGCTGTACGGCGCGAAGTTGCCAGGCTGCTGTTCGGTACGAATGAACGGGAGCTCGGGTGAGGCTGCAGTTTCAGTCAGATTGTAGAATTGCGTGGGCCCATTGATGATCTGGCCTTCCGGCCCATAGGAAGTGATGATTTGGTTCGGATAGGCGGGGAAGCCATACACGTTCAGGGGAACGCGATCGTAAAAGAGTCCGGCACCCGCGCGCACGATAGTATGTCCGCCGCCAAAGGGTGTCCAGCCGAATCCGGCACGCGGCCCAATGCGAACGGTATCGGTAATGCGCTGCTGCTCGGCCCGGATTCCCGATTCAACCGCGAAGCGCGAACCGATCACCCAATGATCCTGGGCGAAGAAAGCGGTTTCGACATCGGACCTTTGAAACGGTTCGCCTGGTGTGAAGCGAATAGTTTCCAGAAGTGTGCCCGCGGTGTCAGCGATACTGACCGGATGATCTTGAACCAGACCGTGCTCTGCCGTGCCGCCGATGGTCGAGCCGAATTTCAGGTTGTGAACGCCCAGCCAGTTGCGGGTGAAAGCAAAGGTCTCGCGCCATTCCAGGCGTGACGAATTTCTCGACTGCTGGCTGAAGTAATTTCCCTGATTTCCGGACGGATTCAGGATCATATCGAGCGTTCCCTGGGGCCAGACTCCTGCGCGGAAACTGGTTGCGGCCAATGCGCTTTCGAGCACTGCTCCGCCAATCGCCATCCGGTCACTCACTGCGACGGCGTATGTGGAGGTTGCGGCGTTGGGCGTGACCGGCTCTGAATTAAACGCGTCCAGATTGGCGAAGCGAGTATCCTGATTCGCGATGTGGAATGTGGCCGTCAGGATATGCCTCGAATTTAAGATGTAGTCGAGTGAGGTAAATGAGTTGTAGCCTTCCCGGCGCTGCTGATTGTTCGGGAACGGTTGGGTGATTACCTCTGTGGAGTGCATCTCGTACTGGATGGACTCGACCAAATGGAGACGGCTCGAGAGCAGCGGGCCACCGAAGTTGATGCGCGGTGTCACCGACTTCATACCTACCATATGCCAACTACGAAAGCGAAATTCCGGTAGCGGATCGTTCAATTCAAAATGCCATTTGTCGCCGCCGCGGCGGGTCTCGACGGCAACAACGTTGGACGTGAATCCACCGTATTCGGTCAGGAACGGGCTGGTCAACACGTTCATGGTCTGTACGCTGTCGATGGGAATCGAGGCGCCGAATTGGCCCGTTGCAGGGTCGGTGGCGGTGCCGGAGTTCACCAGCAGAGTGCTGCGATGCTCGGCGCTTCCCGAAAGGCTCAGCTGTCCGTTGGGTAGCCGGAGGATTGCGGGAGCGAGCGGGAGAGCGTCGGCCACCGATGCCGGGCGGTCCGGTGTGTTCTTTAACTCAGCTCTTGCGAGAGTGGCGGAGGCGGAGATGCTTTGTTCCAACGGGCTCTCGGCCGTTGCCACGACAGTGATGCTGTCCGTCCGAGTGGATCCTGGAGCAAGCACAGCGTCAATGCGCTGTGGAGCGCCCGCCGTCAGCACAATTTCAATGCTCAAATCCTGGAAGCCGGCCGCCGTGATACCGACTCGGTACGCCCCGGGAGCGAGACCCGCAAAACGAACGTCGCCAGATGAGCCGGCCTGGCCATCTTGAACCACATCGCCCGCCGAACGAACCGTAACTTTAGCCTCGGGCACCGCCGCGCCCTGTTCCGTTCGAGCGCTCACTTCCAGCGAAACCGTCTCCTGCGCCCAGGGGTGGGCCGCGGGTATGCAGGCCAGAACCAACAGAAGCTTCAGGCCCAAATCAGGGGCCATCCGCATGGCTAGCCTCAATGACATTCGACGTGGGGGTGACCTCGAATCGGCACACCCTTACCGCCTCGTTTTGATAGGGACACACTAATCCTGCAATGGCCTGACTTCGCTGCAGCACGAACCAGTCGACGCCGTAGGTAACGGCCAAGTTCCGAAAATCCGCCAGCTTGAAATTCTCCCATCCCTGCTGTGCTGCGACCTGGCGCTTCCAGAGATCCGCGAGTTGCGGAAAAAGTGAGACAGCTCCACTGTCTTTCAGGTTGTCTGCGAGAGCACTTCGTTCGGCGACAGCCCGAAAGCCATGCTGGTCGTCTCCAGAGAACGCCATATAATCCGGGTCCAGCGCGAATATCGCTTTCTTCGGCGTGTGACCGCGGACCCAGATGAAAGCAGAAAGCCAGCCGCTGCTGTAGCTTGCTCCAGGCCACTCGATGTGCTCGGAGAATGGATAGGCATGTGTCTGAACGGTCCGCATGGCTATGGCGAGGGAGAGAAAAAGGCAGCACCAGCGCCAGCGTTCGCCCTTTAGTATGTGGTCGCCGATGAGGCCGCCTAAGAACAGAAACAATATGAGATAGATCAAGTGAAAGCTTCTCATCGGCTGCAGGCGTAGCAGGTTATCGAATCGCCTGGACATCGACAGAACCAGCCCAGCGGCAGTGAAGAACAGGCCGAAGAAAACAAGGGAGCCACTTATCCGGCGGAACGGCGCAAGGGCGTCAGCGGTTCGGATTCGCGAAAACCACCAGAGCAGTAAAAGCGGCGCAAAGACGCCGATCCATTCATACCAGGCCCAGTTCACAACCGAAAAGTAGGAACGGGAAGCCAACACCTCGCGATATACTCCGCTCGCGGGTTCAAAATCGAATAACAACGGCATTAAGGCCATCGATGCCAGCACTGGTGACGTGGCCGGGGGCGCCAGAGGCTGCGCGAAACGCTGGGCCAACCACAAGCATCCGACGAATGCAAGGCCATACATGCTCATCTGAGGGTGAATCGCCGCCGTAAACAGTAACCAGAGATAGGCTCGCCCCATGTGCCCTCCCGCGAAACTGGCGATTGCGAAAAGTGTGGCGGGCGTGGACAGCGATCGAGCCGTCAGGTAGGGATCCATAATCACCAGTGCTGTCCCCGCCACCGGGACCGTTAGCACACAAGCCAGCAAAGCCACGCCGGACCACTGCGCTCGCTTGTTTCGAAAACAGATGCCGAGTAATTGGCGCGCGGCCAGTAGAAGGGAGAAGACCGAAAGTGCGTGCCATAGAAAGATCGTCCAATCGATGGGGAGCCGGGTGAGCCGGGCCGAGTTGCCAATCAGGTCCGGAAAGAACGAGAGTCTGGCATGGTGCATGAAGAAGTCAGAGTCGAATGGAAAGAGCTGGGGGTCGGCGACCTTTTTGATCGCGGGAATGTAGATCTCCGAGTCGTCGCTGCCGAGATGGTAACCGTGGACGAAAATGGCAAGGAATGCAATCATCGCGAGCAACACGGTTTCATATGTGTTACTGAAGAGTTTCCTTAAGTGCACGCGGCTGATTAGCGGAAGTTTCGTAATGGACCTATAAACGCACGTTCATGGCCGGTCTATGTTGCGACGCCGCTCGGGCTGTGGCGGTTGCGGGATACCAGAAACGGACACCGCGCGAGGCTGTTGGAACACAGCTGTCTCCGAACTGTCACACCCCCACGTCGAGTACACGACATTGCAGCCACCGTACGGCGTTATGGGGTGGCAAGTTGTCGCCCCCTGTTCTTGTAACCAGCTCTCGGTTGTGTGCTTGCAACCCTTGGCAGAAGTCGGGCTGAATGCCTGCCCTACCTTGGCTCGCAACAACAGTGAGGCTCGCGGTGGCCGACACCGGGCCTAACGGGGCCCATCTGCCACTCGGGCGCTCAGATCGCCGGCCCTGACCATTCAGAATCAGCTGTTACCAGATGAACTTCACTCCGAACTGGAAATAGCGCGGCTGCCCAAGGCTGTAAAGCGTTCCGAAATTGCTGGCCGCTCCCGCAGCCGCGTATGCGTTGCGCAACTGGTACAGCTTGTATCCTTGCAGAGTCGTAATGTCGTACGAGTTTGCCGCCTTCGCCCAGAAATTCTGAGGAAGCGGAATGCTGAAGAAATTTGCCGGCAGCGCGCCGCTCGCATTCTTCTGTGCATTCACCATGTTCACGATCTGGTTATAAAGCACGTTGCCTGGCGTTCCCGCAGTTGAGTTGTAAGCGGGTTGTCCATTGGCAGCCGCCCAGGTGTTGTAGGCCGACGTGCTGAGCGTTGCCGTGCTGGGCGCGCCCATGAAATCGGAGCCGCCGGCGTTGTCCGGGTAAACCGCAAATACCGGATGATTGAGAGCATTTAACGCATCGACTCGGAATTGAAGCCTGCGTTTTTCGCCGATCGAGAAATTCTTCTGGACCGACAGATCGAGGAAGTTCTGCCACGGCCCGCGGACACCGTCGAAAGTTCGGGGAGCATTCCCTAATTCGCCGAGGGGTGTGCGTTGGAAAGCTGCGGGATTCAGATAGGGCTCGCACGTGCCGCCGATCGGGCAGGTGGTGCTGTAATTGGGATTGAGCAGCGGAACGCCCGGCGTGACGTTGGGCCGGATGCTATGCGTCAGGTCGCCGAGTTGGTTGGCGTCCGAAAGGTAGACGGCGTAAGGAAAGCCGCTGTTGAGGCTCACCAACGCCGTTGTGGTCCATCCGCCCACGAGAAAATCGAGCGGTTTCCAGGCATTCGCGAGGAACTGGCGTCCGCGGCCAAAGGGTAGGTCGTAAACCGCACTGCCGTGGATTACGTGCCGCTGGTCGTACGTTGAAACGGAGCGATCGTCAGCGCGGGTACCGCCGAATGCCACTTGGCCGCCTACTTGTCCGTTGACGGCCGTCAGGATATTCTTGTCTCCTCCGGCGCTCGATGCATCATCGATCGACTTTGCGTAGGTGTAGTTTGCGTTAAACAGCAGACCGTGCGAGGAGCGGTGCACGACGTTGATGTAACCGGCGTGGCGGATGCTGTTGCCCGACGAATCGTAATAAAGATAGAGGCTGGAGAGCCCCAGGTACGGGCTGCCAAGGGCACCGTTCTGCACTGTCAGTATCTTGCCCGTGATCGGGTTGACGCGGCCCAGCGGATCGTTGACGGTGGCGGTTGTGTTGACGTTCTGCGCGAGTTGAGCACTGATCAGATTGGAATCCTTGGGATTGATGTCTTCCTGGCCCATGAAGAGGTGAATTCCCATGGAGCCGCTGTAGGCGAGTTCGACAATCGTGCTACGCGCCGCTTGCCAGGAGACTGTGAAGTTCCAGTTATTGACGTAGGGCGTGTGATAATTCGGCGAAATCGCAAATCCGCCGAGTGTCTGCTGGTAATAGAGACCGTTGGTGTAGCTAATTCCGTTGGCAGGAGGGCCACCAGGACCGTAGACCTGTGTCTGCACGGTGGCGGGCGTAAGCTGCGGCGGGTTCTCGCCGAGCCGCATAACGTAGTCGGGATTCGCAGTGGTGGATGGGGCGGTGGAGTTGAAGTTCGCAGTGGCACCAAAGTCTGGCGAAGGCAACTCTGCAAATCCGCTAATCGGTGCGTGCGACATGCCCCAGCCGCCGCGCAAAGTCACGTGGTGAACATCCAGAAAATGGGGGCTCCAGGCGAACCCAAATCGCGGCTCGAAGTCGCGATACTGCGGTGGCGTGAGGTATCGCGAGTTTCCGCCAACCCCGCTGAACGCGAAGGGCACTTCAAGCGTCGAAGTAACCACTCGACCGTCGGCTAGAGTCAGTGGCGCTGGAAGCGGAACGGTTTGAGCCAGGTCGGGACGAAAGACTCCCTGGTGATTGTATTTTTCGGTGCGAGGCATCTGGAGGCTGTAACGCAGGCCGAAGTTTAGCGTTAGATTCGGCTTCACGTGCCAGTCGTTTTGAATGAAGGCCGCGGCATTGTTCCAGCGGTAGTAGTACGGCACCTCGACACTACGCAACGTGGCTGCGGGAACCCCCGTGGTCCCCTGCGGTACGCCCAGCAGGAAAGAGGCGAAGGCGTTGCCTCCCGTACCGGACGAAGTGTCATTCGAGTTGGTTGGATAGTTGCTGAAATTGAAGACGCCGCCGAAGGCGCCATAGAGCGGAATCACGTTCTGCAGCGCGTGACTGAGGTCCACCCCGAAGCGCAGGTTGAACGCGCCATGCGTTTTGTAAACGATGTCGGTAATTGCGTAGCGTTCCTCGCGGTCGTCCAGGTTCGTGGAAGCAGCGCCGCCGAAGCCCGTCGCGGTGCTGCCGCCGTTGCCGAAGGATTTGCCTGGAAACAAGGTGTTGAACGTTGGCAAACCACCGTTGGTGATGCTGGGCAGCCCGAATGCGGTGTTGAGATTCGCGCCTGTTGACGGATCCCACTGCGGATCGACTGTTTGGCTGAATCGTCCACGAGTATAGTTGATGCGGAGGTCATTCAACAGGGTGGGCGAGAACGTGTGGGTGTCGGCGATCATCGCCTGCCGGCCCCAACTGTAGATCGCGCCATTGTTGGTTGGGCTGACCGGCGTTCCCTGAATCTTTACAATTGGCGTGGTGGTAAACCGTCCGTAAATGCGATTGGAATCGGTTATGACATGGTCGATACGCACGGTGTAGCGCTTCTCGTCCTGCTGCAGTAAACGGGGCGCCAGAATGTTCGAGATGTTTCCATTTGAATCGAGGAAGTAAGGGCCAGGCTCGGCAACGTAGGCAAGAGCTTTTTGAGCAGCGCTGTCGAGCAGGTTTTTCGGAATGACGTTATTGGGGAATGGGGCGTAGGAAGCGCCGGAAGCAAGGGTGATTTGCTGCAACTGGTTTCCAACCAGGGTGAACTGATTGTAAATGTTGTTGTCTCCCACGAGCGCGACTGCCTTGGGAGCGATGGATTGAAACTGGTCGACGACGCTTTGCGGAAGCCAGCCGCTTGCAGTGTTCACGAGGCCGCTGAAATCGCCGCCACGCATCGCATCGGTGGGGAGCAGGCCGTATTGATCCAGGCGGTCGCGCCGGTAGTCGGGCTCGTAGGCGAAGAACCAGAACGTCCGGTTTTTGCCATGGTAGAGCTTGGGAATGTAAACAGGTCCTCCAGCAGTGAGCGAGAACTGATTGTATTTGAGCGTCGGGCTCGGGCGGTTCGTCGTGGCGAGAGTGAATGGCGCGGCCGCGAAATCGGGATTGCGGTTGTACCAGAGGACGGTGCCGTGAAGCTCGTTCGTACCAGATTTCGTCGTGGCATTGATGATGCCCCCGCCGGTAGTCCCGTATTCGGCCGAGAATGCGGACGTCTGCACCGTGAACTCCTGCACGGTTTCCGGCGTGAAGCTGACGATGGAGCGAGCCAGCGCGACGCCCGTATTATTCGTGCCGTCGGCAAGGATGAGACTGCTCAGGGGACGGCCGCCGCCGATACTGAGATTGCAGCCGGGGCACGGTGTCCCCGCGGTCAGGCCGGGATTCTCACTGCCGGCACTTCCCCCGACGTTGGGTAGAGTCAATGCCAGGTCCAGAACGCTACGATTCACCAGCGGGACGTCGCGAATCTGGCGCTCGCTGATGGTGCTGCTTAGCGTGCCGGACTCGGTGTTGACCATGACGGTTTCGGCCTGAACGTCTACCTTCGTCGAGACGGAGCCGAGTTCGAGCTTGATGTTCACCGTGGCGTTGGACGCCGTGTCGACCTTGACGTTGTCCACCGAGACTCTGTTGAAGCCGTTAGCCTCGGCTTCGACGCGGTACGTTACGGGCTCCAGGTTCGAAGCAGCGTATGTCCCGTTTTGAGCCGAGGTCACCGTCCGGACTTCATTGGTGCCTAGATTGGTAATGCGGATTGTGGCGCCCGGAACGATTGCTCCGGTCGAGTCTGTGACTGTCCCCGTGATGCTGCCCCGGTTCGTTTGTCCATAGAGTGCCACTGCGGCGAAGCAAACCATCGCGACCAGGCGATGCATAGGCATTCTCCTCCCACCCCGACGGGTATCCGCCGATGTTACCCCCGCTTCCCCGGCGAATACAAGAGCCAAGTGCCAAGCGAAGCAGGTTTTGCAATACAAAACAGAAAAACAAATTGCGGTTCGGGATTCATAACGTCGAATCAGTCACTTGGCACATGACTATCAAAGCCGGTGTGAGTTTGTGCGCTTTGGGGCGCCATGGAATATGTTCCGCTATGCAAAATCGAGAACGTAGTTGTGCGTTTCGCTTCGCGGCAGGATAATAATCTGATGTTCGTGATTTTCGGGAGGCGAAAATGAAATCAATCCTGTGTTGGGCGTTCCTGTTTTTGCCGCTCACGGCGCAAGAGACCCCGAAAAGCTGGATCGATCCCGATACCGGACATCGCGTGATTCGCCTTACGCAGGAGCCCGGCAGCGCGAGCCTCTATTTCAACCAAAACGGTTACACGGCGGATGGCAAAGAGATGGTCTACACGACGTCGAATCCACCCGGGATTTCAACCCTCGACCTCAAGACGTTGGCCGCAAAGCCGGTCGTCAGCGGCCGGGTGCGGATCATCGTGACCGGTCGAAAAACGCAGAACGTTTACTACATGAAGGGCGACGCCGTTTTCTCGACGGATGTCGATTCCGGAGTTGCGCGGGAAATCGCAAAGCTCCCACCGCACGGCTCCATCGCGACGGTGAACGCGGACGAAACCCTGCTCGCCGGCACGTATACCGAAAGCGCTCCGGCGCAGAATACAGGCAACGCGATCTCGCCTCAGCAACTCGTGCAGCCTCGCAACAAGGGCCAAATGATGGAGGAACGTCTGGCGGCGCACATTCCCATGGGATTGTTCATCATTGACGCGAAAACGGGTGAAGTGAAAACGATTCACAAGAGCACCGACTGGCTCAATCACCTGGAGTTTTCGCCTACCGATCCCACGCTGCTCATGTTCTGTCATGAAGGGCCCTGGCACAAGGTCGACCGCATCTGGACGATTCGGACCGACGGCAGTCACTTGACCAAGATTCACACGCGCACGATGGAGATGGAGATTTTCGGCCACGAATTCTGGAGTCCGGACGGCAAGACGATCTGGTACGACCTGCAAACGCCGCGAAGCGAGGTTTTCTGGCTGGCGGGATACAACGTGGAAACGGGCGAGCGGACCTGGTACCACCTGGATCGCAACGAATGGTCGATTCACTTCAACGTTTCGCGTGACGGCACGTTGTTCTGCGGCGATGGCGGGGACTCCGGGCAGGTGGCGCACGCTACGGACGGGCAGTGGATTTATCTGTTCCGGCCTGAACTCGTGAAAAACCGGGGAATTGAAGATCCCAAGCTCATCAGGCCGGGTGTGTTCCATGCCGAGCGGTTGGTGAATATGGCGAAACATCAATATCACCTGGAGCCGAACGTCAGTTTTTCGCCGGACCAGAAGTGGGTTGTGTTTCGATCGAACATGTTCGGGGCGACATATGCGTTTGCAGTGGAAATTGCGAAGGCGGACGCTCACGAGCAGGCTGCGGTGACGGTTCCAACGCTGTTCCTGATTGGCGATTCCACGGTGCGGAATGGTCGCGGCGATGGTGCGAATGGGCAGTGGGGATGGGGCGAGGCGTTGCCGGCGCACTTCGATTTGTCCAGGATCAACGTTGTGAATCGAGCCATTGGCGGGCGCAGCAGCCGTACGTTTTTCACCGATGGCCACTGGGACGAGGTCTCGCGGGCACTGCATCCCGGCGATTTTGTGATCATGCAGTTCGGCCACAACGACAGTGGGCCGCTCGATGACAAGGCGCGAGCGCGCGGAACGCTTCCCGGTATCGGGGACGAGACGCGCGACATTGACAATCCGATTACCGGCAAGCACGAAGTCGTGCACACGTATGGCTGGTATCTTCGGCAGATGATCACCGGCATTCGGGCGAAGGGCGCGTCGCCGATTGTCTGCTCACCGGTGCCGCGCAAGATCTGGAAGGACGGCAAAATCGCGCGCAGCACCGACACTTATGAGGGGTGGGCCTCCCAGGTGGCCGCTTCCGAGAAGGTTCCGTTCCTCGATTTAAACGAGATTATCGCCGAGCGATACGACGAAATGGGCTCGCCAAATGTGGAGCCGCTGTTTGCCGATGAGCACACGCACACAAGCCGCGCCGGGGCGGAACTCAACGCCGAGTGCGTCATCGCCGGGCTGAAGACCCTGACGCCCGATCCGTTGGCAGCGTATCTGAAGTGAAGACATCCAATCACGCCCGCTACCTTGTCAAAGCGCTGGTACACGCCTCGCGCGTGCTCGAAGCGTTCCAGTCGACCGGCGAAGTGCTGCGGCTGCGCGATGTGGTCAACCGCACCGGTCTGAACAAGGGCATGTGCTTTCGGCTGTTGTACACGTTGCACCATTGCGGTTTTGTGGATAAGGTGCAGGAGAACTCCTACCGGTTGGTTTCGGAGGTGCGGCGTCGCAGGCTGTACCGGATTGGCTATGCGGCACAGGGCCAGCAGGCTTCGTTCGATCGTGAGGTGGGGCTGAGCCTGGCGCGAGCCGCCGAACGACACCAGATTGAGCTGATTGTCGTCGACAACCGTTATCAGCCGAAGGTCGCGCTACGTAGTGCCGACTACCTGATTCGCGAGCGCGTGGATCTGATCATTGAGTTCCAGTCGGACGAGAGTACGGCTCCGGCCATTGCGTCGAAATACATGGAGGCAGGGATTCCGTTCATCGCCATTGATATTCCTCACCCGGGCGCCACCTACTTCGGTGCGAACAATTACCAGGCGGGATTGATGGGAGGCAGCTACCTGGGTCGTTGGGCGAAGAAGCATTGGGACGGCGATGTGGACGAGATCCTGCTGATTGGGATCGAGCGGGCCGGTTCTCTGCCGAAGGCCCGGCTGCGCGGCATGCTCACGGGCGTGATTGAGTCCGTGCACTCGCGGGAAGCATGCCGGACCGTCGCAATTGATGGAGATGGCCTGTTCCAGCGCTCCCTGCAGCGAGTTCGGAAGCATCTGCGGGAAACCAAGTCGCGGCGGATTCTGGTCTGTGCGGCCAACGACGCCAGCGGATTAGGCGCGTTGCGAGCCTTCGAGGAGGCGGGAAGGGCAGAGCAGTGCGCCATTCTCGGACAGAACGCCGAGCCGGAAGCACGGGCTGAACTCAGGCTTGCGCATTCGCGGTTGGTGGCGTCGGTTGCCTATTTCCCGGAAAAGTACGGCGACGGGCTGATCCGCCTGGCTCTGGATATACTGGCGCGCAAGGCTGTTCCTCCGGCGGTTTTCACTCGGCACCAGGTGATCACGCCGGAGAATGTGGATCACTTCTATCCCAACGACAGTCTCCTGGCGACGGCCGCAAGCGCCGGATCGCTCACATTTACGTGATGGCGCGTTCTTCTCGCACCAGGTGCGCCCGCTGTACCCAATCGGCCGAGACTACGGCGCGAAGTACGCATTGATATCCATAATCACGTCGGTCGGATCCGTCACGAACACGCTCACGGCTCCTCCCGTGCCGGCCGGCACAATCGCGGCATTAGCCACCACCTTGCCTGCCGGAGAATTCAAGGTCGAAACCACTGGCTGACTCACGCCGCTAGGCCAGGCCGTCAGATATCCGAGCGGACGCGTCGGAACCACCGTGAAATTCAGCGAATATGCCTGCGCCGTTGCAGGGATGCCGGTGCACACACCGGTCGGAATTGGGAAGCTTCGCGATCCGTTAGCGGGAAGGGTCGGCGATCCAAAAGGCGTCGGGAAGCCGCCCCGGGTATCGGCGACGCGGCAAGGCGTTATCGTGTACAGCGACTGCGCTCCCGGAGCGCCCGGGGGCGCGAAATATCCATTTATGTCGATGATGACATCCGTGTCATCGGTCACGAAGATGCTCACTCCGCCAGCGGCGCCCGCCGGTACAATGGCGGCATTCGCGACAATACTGCCATCAGACGAGTTGAGTGTTGAAACCACCGGTTGCGCAACCCCCGTCGGCCAAGTCGTAAGAAATCCCAACTTTCCACGCGGCACCACCGTGATATTCAATGAATATGCCTGCGCCGTTGAAAGCTGCGCACAGGCGCTGTTCGCAATCGGGAAGCTACGGGTTGACTGACTACTCATGAACGGGCCGCCGAGCGGAGCTGGCGCGTTCCGTGTATCGGCGATGCGGCAGGGCGTAACGCTGTAGAACGAGAGACTGTTTGACGTCGCCGCAGGAGCGAAGTATCCGTTGATGTCGATAATCAGGTTGGTGGCGTCGCTCGCGAATACGCTAATGGCGCCCTGGGTTCCCGCCGGCACGATCGCAGCATTAGCTACAATCCGTCCGTCAAATGAATTCAGCGTCGAAACCACGGGTTGGGTCTGGCCGGCGGGCCAGATCGAAACGTAACTTAACGGTCCCGGCGGCACAACGGTCACATTCAGCGAATAGGCCAGGGCCGAACCCGGAATATTGCATGGACTTTGCGGAATCGCCACATTTCGCGTGGCCTGTGCAGCGATTTGAGGGCCCCCAAAGGGGCCAACGGCCTGGCGCGTGTCCAGAACACGGCACGGCGTCACGGGAACGAACCGCAAACCTGATGTCCCGGAGCCAACGGTAAAGTTCGCCACCACGGCCTCGGGTGCGCTCATGGTTACCGTCGTCGCGGCAGCGGATGCGCTCGCAACATTACCGGTCCAATTGCTAAACACAAATCCGCTGTTGGCCGTGGCCGAAATCGGCACGGCAGTATTCGCATCGAAGAACTGCCCGCTCTGTGGTGTGAAGGTTCCACCCGCACTCGGGACTGCCGCGAGGGTTAATTGGAACTGAGTTTTGAAAGTAGCGGTAAATGTAGCGGGCGCGCTGGTCACCGTGATGGTATGGGAAGCCGCGCCGCCATCGCTCCATCCGGTAAACACGAACTGCGTGCCTGTTCCGCCCGCCTGTATCGCGACCACTGAAATGGTATGTACGCCTTGCGGAAGATTCAGGATTTGCGGAGCCGTGAGCGGCGCGCCACCGTCGACGGTAAATTGCAAGCCTGTCGGATTGGTCTGAATCGCGACGCCCGCCGCAGAGGTAAACACTGCAGCGACTGTTTGCGGAGCGCTCATTGTGACGGTAGTGGAGGGACTGCTGGTGTTGGCAACGTTGCCGGTCCACTTGCTGAATGAAAACCCGCTACTTGCCGTGGCCGAAATCGGCACAACTGCGTTGGCATCGAAGAATCCCGGTTGGGGTGTGACTGTTCCACCGGCCGGCGGCGACGACGTAATCGTCAATTGGAACTGTGTCTTAAATGTCGCAGTGAAGGTTAACGCCGCACTCCCAACCGTTATCGTGTGGGAGGCTGCGCCGTTGTCGCTCCAATTTGTGAACACGTATTGTGTACCGGCGGCGCCAGCCTGGGTTTGCGCCAGTGCGAGTATATGGGTGCCCTGGGACAGATTCAGAACCTGGGGCGCGATTAGAGCCGGCCCCCCGTCAACCGTGAATTGCAGACCAGGCGGGTTGGTTTGGATCGTGACGCCGGCCGCTGCGGAGAAATTCGCAGTCACAGTTTGAGGCGAGCTCATGGTCACCGTCGTCGACGCGGCGTTCGAGTTCGATACCGGTCCGCTCCAACTGCTGAACTGAAATCCGCTGGCGGCCGTTGCTGTCAGATTTACGACTGTGCCGGAATCGAAGAAGCCGCCGGTCTGAGGCGCCACCGAACCACCATTGGCCGGCGATGCCGCAGTCGTCAGTTGAAACTGTGGCTTGAAATTCGCCGTGTAAGTGCCCGGTGTCGTGCCCACGGTAATGCTATGCGAAATCGCTCCCCCATCGGACCAGGATGTGAAGATATCCTGCGTTCCGGCGGACGGAGTTTCCAGGAGGGTGACCGCTATTGTGTGGGGGCCGGGCGGCAGCGTGAGCACGGCTGGCGCTGTTTGCGGTGCACCGCTATCCACCGTGAACTGTAAGCCAGTGGGATTAGTAAAGATCGTAACTGGCGCCTGCGGTGTAAAAGTGGCCGTAAAAGTCGCTGCTGTACTGGTCACATTTATTGTCCGCCCCGCCGTCGACACGCCATCAGCCCATGACAGGAACGTATACACCGCGCCTCCCGGTAGGGTTTGCGTTGCCCCCAGTGCCACCGTATGCGATCCCTGTGAAAGTTCGAGTGTCTGCGGCGCGGTTAGAAGTGTTCCCCCGTCCACACTGAACTGCAGACCTGCAGGATTGGTTTGAATGGTGACGCTGGTTCCGGCCGAGAAGTTCGCAGTGACGCTCTGGGGGGCCGACATGGTCACCGACGTCGAAGCGCTATTCGGGGTCGCCACGGGACCGGTCCAGTTAATGAAGTTGAAGCCTGTATTCGCCGTGGCTATTACGGTCACGCTGGAATTGGCATCGAAGAACCCGCTTGGAGGAGTGACAGTACCTTCAGCGGAAGGCGAAGCGGCCGTGGTCAGTTGGAACTGCGTCTTGAAGTTCGCAGTGAAAGTAGCGGGCGATGCACCCACTGTAATGGTATGAGAAAGTGCCCCATTGTCGCTCCAACTCGTGAACACGGACTGCGTTCCCGTGACGCCGGCTTGTGGCGACACCACCGCGATGATGTGCGATGTTTGAGTCAGATTGAGCGTCTGCGGCGCGATCTGCGGTGTGCCACCGTCTACGCTGAACTGTAAGCCTGTCGGATTGGTCTGAATCGTGATTGCCGTTGGAGGAGACTGATTGATCGCGATCGAATCGCTGCCATTGGCAACCGCCGAACCACCTCCGGAAGCACTCACCATATTCGTCACTTGCGCCGCCGCGTTCGCGGCGACATTTACAGTTACGGTGATCGCCGGGTAGCTGCCCGCTGCGGCCAAAGGATCAGTGCGCGAGCAACTCCCCGTCGCCGGCGCGCCGCAGGTCCACCCCGTTCCTGAAATCGCAGTCGCGGTAAGGCCAACGGGAACAGTGTCAGCCACGGTGACGGTGCCACTCGTTGACGCTTGCCCGTTGTTTCCGACCGTGATCGTCAAAATGGCGCCGGTCTGTCCTTGGGTGAAACTGCCCGCATGTGTTGCCGAGACGGTGAGATTTGGAGTCAGCGTCACGGTAGTCACGTTCATGCTCAGCTTATCGATCGCAAAATCGGCAGGATCACCACCTGCGGAAACCGCGGTCAGACTGAACACGGCTTTGGTGACATGGGCGGCTGTTGTGTCGAGCGCACCGAGGAAAAACGCGTCACCGTTTGCGTTGCTTGTTTGGGTCGTTGAGCCGAGAGATGTGGAGCCGTTAAACAGTTCAAGTTTGGCGGTAAATTGTCCAGGAGAATCCGCTTGAATCACTGCTCCAACACCGGAGCCCTGTGGCACGGTAATCGTCAATGCACCGCTTCCGGCATTAGCCGTCGGATTCAGCGCCCAGACGAGCGTATCTCCGGTCTGGAACCCGCCTGATGCCGGGCCCCAACTGCAGGCCGTGGCTGATGGAATGGTTCCACAAACGATCGATACAAGACCAGTCGAACTGGCGAACGCACCTTGCACCTGGCGCCCACCCGTCGATGAACCCGAGAATGTATTAGGGACAGATGTGGCATCCGCTCCCAGAGATGTCCAAGCCACCGTGTCATTGGCCGAGAGTGCCGCGGCGCTCGATGCAAACACGATCGTATCGCCGCCACCTGTCGATGTCGCAATTATGATGGCCGTACTCGCGCCAAGCGATCCGGCAGCGCCGGGCACTGCTACCAGGAGCGTCGCTGCTGCCCCGCCCACTGCAGCGTTGATCGTGCCGCCATTGAGCGTTAAGGCGCCCGCCGAAGCTTCGTCAAGGTGAGCACTGCTCTGCCCGGCTGCAACCGTATAACTGAACGTCAGCGTACTCGTACCACTACCTGAGGCAAAAATGGCCGAGCCGCCCGAATTCAGCGCCAGTTGGGGAGAGCCCGTGACATTCACCGCCGCGCTGAAACTCACCTGGACCGATATCAGCGCGCCGGTGCCATACGTCCCGTTCGCTGTCGAAGAGGTTACGTTCGTAACAGTTGGCCCGTTTGCGACTGTGGAAATGACTATATTACTGTTCGCGCTTAACGATCCGGCGCTGCCCGGGGCAGCCAACACAAGGCTCGCGGGGTTTGCCGAAGTGTCATTAATCGTCCCCCCGTTCAGCGTTAACGCCGTCGTTGAGGAATAGTCGAGATGTGTGCTGCTCTGCCCCGCGGCCACGGTATAGGTAAAAGTCAGTGTTGTAGTCCCGCTGCCGGACGTATAGGTTGCCGCCCCATTCGAGTTGAGCGCCAGTTGCGGAGTACCCGTAACGTTGACAACACCGCTGAAAGTCACTTGAATCGAAATGGCTGCTCCCACCCCATACACGCCGTTCGCGGTCGAAGAGCTGACGTTCGTCACCGTCACCGTACTCGCACCGCTCTGGGTGAAGAGGAACGCACCTCGACCATGCGTAAACGCGACCAGCGATCCGTTTCCGATTTTCAAGTCATATACCGGCACGTTGGGCATTCCCGTCGCCGGCCCCATCTGACTCCAGGTCGTGCCGGCGTTGGTGCTTACCCACAAGCCGAAATCCGAGCCCGCATAGATCGGACCGCCGGGATCGACAACAATGGAATCGAACGGCACATCCACCGGTGGGCTGATGTTTGTGAACGTCGGACTCGCAGATAGCGCGTTTGTGGACTTGAATATGTGCCCTGGAATATTCGAACAGCCTGTCGGAATGACGGCGTTATAACTTTGGACCGTGACATACAGCGTGTTCGGATTGGCGGGATCGAACGCCATCGCTGATAAGGGGCGGCAAGGAAGCGAAAAATCGATTCGATTCCAATTCGTGCCTCCATCCTGCGTCAGAAGACCAAAGCCATCGTTATCGCCGAAAGCATAGGTTCGGCAGGTTGTGTCGGAAGGGGCGAAAGCGATGGCCCGGATGTTATTTCCATTCGTTTGCACACCAACCGGGCCGGTGTTGTCAGCCCAGTTCGTGTTCACTTGTTGGTTGGGCGCAGTTCCGATAATACCGGTGCTGAAGAAATTCGTGACCTTGAACGGCCGATCGGAGCCGGTCAGCAGAATGTCATCGTTGCTGGGGCATTTAACAAGATTGCCCTCGAAGTTCATCTGGCTGGCAGTCGGAATCCCTTGGTTGGCAAGCAAAACCGTTGTGCCTCCATCTGTCGTTCGGACGATGGTCTGGTTTTGCGAGGAAAGGGCAAATTTCTGTGTGTTGGAGATGGCAGTTCCACCGCCATCACCGAACCAAAGCGAAGCCCATGGACCGGCCGACATCGAAGTAGTCAGCGCCGATGCATTATCCTGCATGCCATTGGTAACCATGAACCCGCCCGTTCCCGGATTCACGGAGCCATAGTAGGGCTGCAGAGTCGATAAGTTTGTGTTGTTGTCACTCCAGGTGGTCCCACCATCAGCGCTGCTCCAGATACCTCCATCATTGCCCGCGAGCAACGTAGTACCTGTAAACACGAGTGCGTGTTGATCGACGTGAATGCCGTGGTTCGGATCAGCAACTGTTTTGCTCACCTCGGTCCAGGTTGTCCCATTGAATTTCCAAAGCGCGATCCCTCCGGCATAAAGCGATGCGGAGTTCGCCGGATCGACTGCCATCACTAACCCGTACCAGCACTGGTTACCGGGACTGGAGAATGCGGGATCCCAGCCACAAAATCCGTGTGTCCCACTTCCGTCGTCGGTCGCCGCCGCACTGATCTGTGTAAACGTCGGAGTGACAGCGAAAGCGTTCGATGTTTTCCAGAGGCCCAGAAGACCCCCAAATGCGGTGCCCGTCGACGCGTTCTGAACGGCCACGTACATTGTGTTCCGGTCGGAAGGAGCAATCGCAACGGCAATCCTGCCAACACTCGCGCCGGTACCCCAAGGACCAGCCACGTGAGTCCATGTGTTGCCACTATCGGCAGAGCGGTACAACCCGTTCACGCCGGCGGCGCCGAACTGATTTCCCAAAGCTGCATACTGGTTCGCGAAATTCGTGGGATCGACCGCGAGAGCGCTTCCATCTCCTGTCACCCGCAAGGACCACGTGTTTCCGCCATCCGTCGAGCGATAAATCCCGGTGGGAGGCGCATTGGGAAAGGATCCGAACGCAAGTATCCCCGAAAAACCCGGATTGGTTGCCGCTATAAGGGTGCTGCCATCGCTGGAGGTGAGTAAACCATTGAAGGATGTATTTGCGAACACGGACGTGCCTAGCACCGTCCAGGTGCTGCCTCCATCAATGGACTTCAGCAAACCCTGGCCGGCGAAATTATCACCCCCGTTGTTGCCCTCACCGGTTCCTGCGTAAACGATGCTGTGGTTCCCAGAGGGAATCGCAAGCGCCCCCATTGACAAAGAGACTTGAGCGTCCGTAAGAGCCGTCCACGTGGAGCCGGCATTCGATGTAGACCAGACACCGCCACCTGCCGCACCGATATACCAATGGCTGCTATTCGTCGGATCGACGGCAATGGCGGCAATTCGGCCGCTCATGCTGCGGGTGCCATTGGTCTGACCAATTTGACCGCCGGTCTCGGGAGCAGGTCCCAGGTTCGTCCAGTGGTTGCCTTGAATCGCAGCGGCAAGACCGTTTGCGGGCGGAGCCAGAATGGCCGGGTCGAAAGGATGCGCGAGCGCAGCCTGTTGCGCTTGAATCAACGCTCCCTGCGGCACGCTTGAGGGGCTGCCGTTTCCGACCTGCTTTTGATAGCTGAGCAGCGCCTGCTGAAAATGTCGATTCGTGACCAGGTTCGGGTACTGCGCTTTAAACCAATCGGGTATGGGGGGCCCTCCGGGCTTTTGCGCCTTTGCAGCTCCCATGCACAGCGTGAGAAGCAACAAACCTGCGCCGGCAATTCGCCACGTGAATCCGGGTTTAAAAGTGGTTCGTCGAGTCATTGTGGATGCTCCTCGTAACCCCTACTGGAATCCACCCGGAGGACAGCCTATAGCTGGCCCCGAAAAAGTGCCGTTATTGGAGTACTTTCCTCCAGCGCCGAGCGATGGCCCTCCAAAGAACCAGCTGAAAAACGTCAACTCCTGCAAATGATAAGTGAATCCGGTCCCCGGAACCGTGAAGGGATGGGTCGGCGTAGTGCCGCCATTGTCGCTCAACGGATCACCGACCTCCAAATTGTTCTGACAACCGCCGTTATTCAGCGTCGGCGCCGCGCCTTGAGGGGGAAGAACTTGCCCTACATTGCCCCAAACCGGTGTCGGGTTGTTGCCCGTCGGATCATCGATGGCCTCGGCGATCTCGTGAGACAAAGTCCCAATGTCATCCGTGAAGATCCCTTGAGTGTTCAAAGAAAATGGAGAATAGATCTGCAGGTTGGGACCGGTGGAGTATCCACTGTGGTAGCCCAGAATGCAGCAGCCACTGTTGGGATCCAAAGGCGGTCCGTCGGAGAAGACAACATTTCGCGTAAGGAACATCGGGAATGTCCCGGGATTCACAGTACTCGTGTATTGAGTCTTGAGCACGCCTTGAATGAAGGAATTCGTGTTGGCGTCAAAGGCGTTGATATCGATGATGCCCAGATGTCCGCACGAAGGCGGGGAACTCAGGCCTGGATCATTCGCTGCGACCGTTGTGTTGTTCGTGTAGGTCACGTGAAACGAGGGCAGTAGAACCGGGCTAAACAGCAAGTGATACGGTGTGCCGCCAACCAGCGACCAGAAGCTCGCCCGTTGAAAAGCATCAATATATTGCGTGTTACCGACGTTCACGCCGTTCATGGTGTAGTTGTTGTTTGTGAAGAGTGGAGAGTTCTGAATGACTTGAACATCGGTAGGATTGCCCGTTAAGCAAGGATCCGGAACCGTTGGGTCGTAGAGAATCGTCCCGTGGCTGTCGGTGATGGTGATGATCAGCGGGATGATTTGAAGCGTAATCGTCGTCGTTGTCTTGCCGTGAGCAAATGGACTGCGGCCAACCATCGTCCCGGTAAACGGTCCGCCCCCCAGGGATGCTGCCGCGGTGACGTTAAATGTCCAGAGGGGTAGTTGATTCGGCTGCGAGGCAGCATTAACGATCGCGTCATTGGTCAGGCCCTTGATCGGAATAACCGTAAAGTAGCCCTTGGGGTGTCCAGGTGTCTGAGCGTGGCTGATTGGCTCGATCGCCAGACACACTAAAACCAGACGCCAGATCAAGGCTCGAACAAAACGTCTCACAAAGAATCGCCCCTTTCAACTAACCGGCCATTGTCGGATCAGGTCCTGCTGAGGACTTCTCGGCGGACTCGGGAACACCCTGCAGCCCCTGGCAGGAGTCGAGCAGGCTGAATTCCTGCCCCACCTTGGCTTGTAACCCGTTGAGCCGTAAAGGTGGCGCAAGCGCTTTCACCTCGCAGGCCGCTCTTCAAGTCTTCTGCCGCGGGCTGCCAGTCCCGACTTACCACGTATATTTATTTGGCTTATTAGTATACACTAACGTGCGTGAAATCCACGGTGTATTTCAGATCAAAAAGGTGGAAGCGACTACAGACCGAAACGTAATGAGCCCCACAAACGCCAGCGGCGCCGAAGACTAACCTACTTCGGGTCCCGCGAAACGAAATTCATCCGGCGGAGGATGTCCTTGAAACGTGGATCGCCGCGTAACGGATCGAAGATGGGTTCCACACACGCGAACAGCAGCAGCGGTGAGCGTTCCTCGCACGCCTGGGACATCGCCGCCAGAGCTTCATCACGCTGCCCCAGCCCTTCGTACGCTCGCGCCAGATCGAACGGAGAAATATATTGCGTCCGCGCGCGCGTGAGGAGTGCGTCGCGAATCCGGCGGGATTCCTGGAGCTGTCCGGCCTTGCCGAGCACGTGAGCGAGCTCGCCTAGAACCACAGTGCTGTCAGGACTGATCTCCGCCGCCCGGCGCAGCGCACGAGCGGCATCCTCCATCAGTCCCCGATTCTCGAATGACCAGGCCTGAAGAATATACGTCCACAGGAATCGCGGGTCGAGCTCCAGCGCCGCCTGGAATGCGACGTCGGCTTCCTGATAGCGTTTCAACACGGCCAATTCCCAGCCGAGCGAACCGATCGTGATCAGCGACAAGGGATCGAGCTGCTGCGCGCGGAAAATGTGTGGCAGAGCCTCGTCGAACCGGCCGACTGTCGCCAGGCATTTCGAATAGGTGTAGTGAGCATCGGCGCTGTTGGGATCCAACTCCAGCGCGCGATGGAGGGCGGCAATCGCGCCGTCCCAGTCCCATTCGTAAATCGCCAACTGCTGCCCTACTGCTACGTGCGCCAAGGCGAGGCCGTCATCCAGCGCCACGGCGCGTTGCGCCGCCTCGCGGGCGTGCACGCGCGCATCCATCGGCGAAGACACGTGCAGAAAGCCTAGCATCGAATGGCAGTCGGCCAAACCGGCCCATGCTGGGGCGTAGGAGGGGTCCAGCTCAATGGCTTGACGGTACGCTTCCAATGCCGACTGAAAACCGGATACGGTGCGCTTGTTGGTATAGAAGCGGCCCTTTAGAAACGCGCTGTATGCTTCCAGATTCTCCGTATATAACGCCGACCTCGGCGTGCGAATGGAAGCCCTGTCGCCGCTCACGCGCAGCCGCATGTGTGACGCAATCGCAGTGGCGATCTCTGTCTGAATGGCGAAGATCTGGCGCCAGTCGCGTTCGAAGGTCTGCGACCAGCTCTGATATCCGTGAGCCGATTCCACTAACTGCGTCGCGACGCGGACGCGTTGACCGTCCCTCCGCACGCTGCCCTCCACAAGATGCCCCGCATTCAGCAATCGGCCGAGCTCGCGCGCATCCTCGCTACGGTCCTTAAAGCGATACACCGAGCTTCGCGAGACGACATTCAGCCCGGGGATGCCCCCCAGAAGGTGGATCACTTCGTCGGTGAGCCCGTCCGCGAAGTATTCGGTCTCCGGATCCGCGCCCAGGCTGGCGAACGGGAGCACCGCCACCGATCGGCCTCGCGGCGCCGCTTCGGCCGGGGCGGCCAGCTTGATCACTCGCGCGATCGCGTTTCCACCCCGCTCGAATACTGGCACGTAGCTTCCTTTCGGAATGCGAATGATAACGGGGTCGCCCGCTCCGTCGGCCGCGTAGTATTCATCGAGCTTCGCTCGAAGCCGCCGCGCTTCCACCCGCACCACCGGATCCGTGCGCGGATCGTAGCGAATGCCACGATCGAAAACCTCGGTCCCGAGCAGGTTTTCCTTCAGCGATGCGGTGTCGTCGGCGAGTGTTCGCTCCACGATGTAGCGCAGAAAGCGGCACAACTGCACAGAGCCTCTGAAGGTGGAACTGGCGGTTATGGCGTCCACGTGGCGCCGGATCTCGCCCGGAGGAACGAGGTTCAGCAGAGATGAATTGGGGGCGGCCATGCGCGGGAGCTTCATTTTACTACGCCGCTCATCTTATAGAGTCCACTTGGTTTTTACCGTAGCATCCTACAGCGGATTACTCCTGGACACTCCCTCGCGCTCTTTCTTTGCCCCTACACTACCAAAAGCCGGAAAGCGAATTTCGTCCGGCACTACAGCATATTTAGGAGGAGAAAGTGAGACGATACGAATTCGCAGCAATTGCGACCGCGGTTCTGCTTGGAACGGCAGCCATGAGTTTCGCGCAACCCCAGAAACGCCCTTTGGGCGATTCCAACCTGATCGCCAAGATACCCTTTCCCGGCTACCCCGAGGGCATTGTGGTTGTCGGGGATGTCATCTATACTTCCGGCCCCGCCGCATTCGGCGTTCCGGGGAACTTCGTGCCCTCGAAGATTTTCGGCTTCGACAGAAACACTGGCGCCCTGGTAAAGACAATCACCATACAAAATCAGCCGGGCCCGCTGAACGCGCTTTCCTGCATCGCCGCCGACGATAACGACAATTTATATGTCATCGATGAATCGCTGGGAATGCTCAAGATCAGCCTGACCACGGGCGAGCAATCGGTGTATGCCGCGCCGTTCTATCCGGTTTACCATTCGGCGTATAACCCGCCCGCTCCGATGCTGTTGAACGATATGGCGTTCGACAAAAACGGCTACCTCTATGTCACGGACTCCTTCCAGGCAACCATCTGGCGTATAGCGCCCGGGGGCGGCGCGCCCCAGGTCTGGTTTCAGAGCGCCACCATAGACGGTCCGTTCGGTCCCAACGGCATCCGCATCAACCGGACCAGCGACACGATCTATTTCGACAAGACCTTCGATGCCCAGGGCAACGGCATCGTCTACACGCTGCCGATCAAAGACTCTCCTCAGGAATCCGATCTGCGGGTATTCCACACTTACACGCCCGGCGCCGGTCCCGACGGCGTTGCCTTCGGCAGAAGCGGCAACCTCTATGTGGCGCTTGCCGGCTACAGCCAGATCTCGGTGCTTGCGCCGGATGGCTCCGAGGTCGCCCGCTATTCGGGGCCGGCGAAGAACTCTGCTGACCCGGCACAACCACTCCCGTGGGCCAACCCGGCGAATATCGCCTTTGATGGAAAGGGCGCCGTTGTGGTGACGAACCACGCCAGCCTGACAGGTCTGCCTGACCCCAGCCCATTATTTGCCGTCTTCGATGTCTATGTGAACGACAAGGCGGGAAAATTGTGGAATGAGGTCGAGCAGTAGTTGCTTAAAGACGCCCCGGTGTGGACCGAAGTGCGCATCCATACCGGGGAACCACCAGCCGGCACGTGAGACCGGATCCACAGACGTTTGACAGGATTCGATAGGTCTCGCAACTCAGCCGCCGCCCATTCTTCGAGGTCTCCCGAATCGTGCCGCAAGTAGCATTCGGAATCGTGAAACTCGCGCCGCGATGCCAAGGTGTTGGCTGACGGGTTGTACTGGAAACGCAGCAGGCCGTCAGCCGGCTTCGGCTATCGACGCAGCCTTGGCGTGGCCGGCGTCCCCAGATACCGCGGAAACAGGTCAACATCCGGCCAAGACACGGATTCGAGCGCTTCCACCGAAAAGACGCTCTGTAAGCTGGCGACGAAGTTCGGAGCACCAGACGAGGTGTAGAGCGTATCCTTTGGCGCGCTGTTAAAGACCGCGGACCACACCCATCCGTTGCGGAGGCGGGCGACGACTGCCTGCGTTCCCCATGTGCCTCCGTCACCCCACCACTCGGCATCAGCGCCGGTGAGTTCGATTCCGAGACCCAAACCGTAGGAGGCCGGATTGCCGGCGGGACTGATCCCCAGGACTCCCAAAGTTGGCGTGACCATTTGCTGAATCGATGCAGGGCTAAGTACTGCCGGCGGTCTTTGCCCGTCAAGCATTACAAAGATCCTCGCGAGATCGATCGACGATGCGATCCATGCGCCGGCTGAATCAATCGACTCGAACGGCAGTATGCCGCTATATGGCTCGGGCACAGGACCGCTCACGGAGGGCATCAATGAATTCACTAATGGGGCGCCCGGGTAATCGTAATAATGAACTTCACGCGGAGCGCGAAGCGCGAGAATCGTCCTGCCTGGCCGCATGTCCTGGATCCCCATCGGCGAAAGGATTTCCCGTTGGACGAACTCGTCATACGGCTGCCCTGCAACCTTCTCAATCACGCGGCCCAACACGACGAAACCGAAATTGCTGTATGCAAAACGTGTACCGGGATCAAAATCGAGCGGCCTATTGAGCACCCAGGAGATGATCGCCTCAGGCGAGGGCGGAAACTGCCCGCCCGTCTCCGCAGCGATTTGGCTGATTTGAGGGGCTACGACCGGTTCTCCACTGATACTTGCGTCCCATCCACCCGAGTGTGTCAGTAGGTTCCGAATAGTGATTCGACTGATCCGCGCGTCTCCTAGTCGTCCGGACGTGGGTCGTATGTCCGGGATCAGCGCGAACGCCGGAGTATCCAGATCGAGCTTGCCGGCCTCCACCAACTTCATCACGGCGATTGATGTGATTGTCTTGGTAACGCTGCCGATGCGAAATGTGGACGCCGGCTGCACGGGCAGATCCAGATCGACATCGGCCAAGCCGTAGCCACGGGCCAAAATTAGCCGTCCATTTCGTGCGATGGCGAGGGATGCTCCCGGCAGGCTATGAGCGAGCAAAAAAGTGAGGAACGCGCTCTCGATGTGCTCAAACCCTGGCGGAGCATCCGGAACTTGAGCGGGTGCGGAGGCCAACAGCAGAACGATCCAGGCAACCGTTCTAAAGACTCTGCCCAGCCCAAGGTGCCTTTCTAGATTGGTCGAGCAAGTTCGCGGTTTCATCACGACGCCGATTCCTGATTGCGAGACCGACGGCTCGGAATCCCGGTTCGTTCCAGGAATTTCCCACCCGTTGGTACGAGATGCGCCATACCGGGGGCCGAGGCCGGACAGCCCTTTCAGATACCGCATCTATCTTTTTATGAACAAAGGAGCTGTATCGGTTCCTGAAAACGGCATTCCTCCAAAAGAGTTCCAAGCGCGTCCAATGTGGGGAGCCAGCCCTTGTTCTTACCTGTTCGCACATCGAGAACTACAATGACGATCGTGGTTTGACGGAAACGCCTCTTGGATATGGTTTATGCGATCGATGCAACGGCCAAATCTCGTCGTTTACTGCAAGGCATAGACTGCGCCGTCTGTGTTTCCAATGTATATCGTGTTGCCGACCACAACCGGCGATGAAAGGAATACGCCGGATTGTAGCTTCTTGGCCATGCTGGCAACACGATCATCATAGAAGGGTAGAGGCTTTAGCGGGCTGGCCGTCTCCGCCCTGTCTGCCGGTTTTGCGTTCAGTTCGAATTTCCAGGTGAGCGTATTGGTGGTCAGATCGATGGCTCGGATCTTGTTGTCAAAGGTGGCTAAATACAAAAAGTTCCCGGCAATGGCCGGTGATGCAAATGTTCCTCCCTCGACATCCAGGGAGAACACATGAGCGCCGCTTTTGGCGTTGAGCGCGTGAAATTGACGGTCGCTGCCGCCGCCCGAATATACTTTGCCATCCTTTACGGCCGGCGAGTTCGTTACCCAGCCACCCCCGGCAAACATTTCCCAGATCCGTTGACCGGTTTCGACATCCAGAAAATAGAGATGCGAATCGCGACAGCCGACGTAGACGACTCCATCCACCACGGCGGCCGAAGACGTGATGCCTTCCTGATTATGAATTACGTTGTCTTCGCCCGTTTTGTGCCGCCACTTTTCCTTACCTGTCACTGTATCGAGAGCGTAGAAGGAGCCATCGAAGCTCCCGATGAACAGCGTGCCATTGGCGATCGCCGGAGAGGCGTGCACCACGTTGCCAGTCTTGAATTTCCATTTCACGAGACCGGACGAAACGTCCAACGCATAAACATCTCCGTCGCCGCTGCCGAAGTAAACGCTGCCGTCCGAGACCGCGGGTGATGACAGATAAAAGTCCCAGAAGTCCGGCATGATTTCGCCCTCGGGCTGGATGCCGTGAATGTTCTTGGCAGCAAAGCGGCGTTCGCCTTCGGTATCGAATCTCCACACCTGCTGCCCGGTGGCTGCGTTCACGGCATAGAAGCTGCCGTCGAAGCTGCCAAAACACACGATGCCGGCAGAGACCGCAGGTGAGGAGGTCACCATTCCATTGGTGGCAAATTTCCACTTGAGGCTTCCATTCGCGCTATCGATGGCATAAAGGTTGCCGTCCGCGCTGCCAACGTACACAGTCCCGTTGACCACAGCCGGAGAAGATATAATCCGGCCCCCAGTCTGAAACTTCCATTTGACCGACGGGAGTTTGGGAACTCCAGGCGCGTCATAAACGCCCGTGTGTGCCAAACTGCCGCGGAACATGGCCGCATCTTCGGCGGTAAGCGGCAGAAACCACAAGCTTCCTGTGACAGACAATAGCGCCGTGGATAAAAGCACTTTAGGCATGCATTTAAACCTCCTCTGAATGAGCGAAGCCAAGCGTAGCACTAGCGTTGTGTCGCGGCATTGAACGTTCTTGCTGTTCCACGCGCTGCCCGGGCGTTTTCAGTTGAATCGTTTGCTTTTTGGTTGCTTCGCGTGCCAGTCGGCGCAGGGAAGTATCGTTACGAAAGAACGAAAGGCTGGTGGATGGACCGGGGACGAATCTGCCGATTTGTATCAAGACCTGTTTTGAGACTATTGAGGACTTCTTCGACTTTGTAGGCCGGCCGATGCGGACAAAATCCGCGATCGGCTGTTCTGCGTCATGGCGCTTGGCTTTTGCAGCAAACTGGTACGGGTTCGTCGCAATACTCCCATTGATGGTGAGTTGCAACTAGCCTGCGTGATTCTTCCTTAACAACCAGCGAATTCAATCAGCGCGACGCCTGGAAGAGCTCGACCGGATTCCCGGAGGGATCGTCTAACAGGATCTCTGATCCACCAGGTCCGGAAACGATATCGTTCCGGAAATGCAAGTTCGCCTTCCTGAGCCTTGTGACTTCCGCTTCAAGATCATCGATGTTGATTATGATACGGTTCCACCCTCCGGGCTCCGCTTTTCGGCCATCTCGCATCGGTTTGGCTGCCCCTCCGGGTCCAAATGGTGTGCTCAACACCAGTTCCAGGTTTCCCCGCGAAACCATTGCGAAGTTTGGAGTCGCGCCCTGCTTTTCCTTGAACCCCAGATACTTTGTATAGAACTGAACGGCCTGATCGATATTGTTGACCATGTACCGTACTCGTACTGCGTCCATGTTTGCCCCCTTTCCGGACTGGGCATTCCCTAACAGCGACATTGCAAAACAAAGGATTACCGTCGCTGTGCTGGTTCGCATGCTCATAGCATCTCTTAGCTCCTAGCCCCATTGTCGAAATTCGGGCGGCTTATGTATTGGAAAAAATTGACCTACCCGGTTGCGGGCAGATGGTTTTCTTTTAGATTTCTCGCTGACCGAAGCTTCCGAATGTACTCTCCCGGGCTCAAGCCGGCGAGGTTCTGAAAGTCTTTGACAAGATGCGACTGATCATAATATCCGCAGGCGAGCGCGATCTCCGCCCAATCGATCTCCCCCCGCGACGGCTGCCGCTCTAACCGCCTTAGACTGCTCCTCTCAGCGGCCTCGGCTAGCGTGCGTGCGCGTTGGAACCTGAGAATCCGGCACAGCAGCTTCGGCGTGAGGCCGGCGTGTATGGCGAACAACTGGATAAACCGTCGTTGCGATAGCCCCAGCTCTTGAGCGAGACCGCGAGTTGAGCTGACCGTTCCTGCCGGAGCCAGGCGTCGAATGGCAGCCTCGATCGCGTGATGGCGTCGTTGGGTCAGGCGCAGGTGTTCCAGCAGAGCCTCCTCCAGAAGCTGAAAGCGTTTGCGAACTGTCGTGGCTGCACGCAATCTCTCCTGGAGAAGGCGGGCGGGCGATCCCCAGAGATCTTCCAGGTTTACATGAGCATCTGTCAGTTCGGTCGCAGGTGCTCCGATGAAGGGAAACGCACCGCCAGGCCTGAAGTGCACTCCAAGCATGCACTGGTGTTGCGTCGCATCGCAAATGAATACGCCCGAATACGTTCCAGAGAGGACTGCGCCAGATAGTCGCCTGTAGCGTTCTGGTTCAATCGAATCATAAATCCGAATCTCATCCGTGGACAGATTGATTACCAGTTCCGATGCTCCGTTTGGAAGAATTCGTTCCTTTCGATCCACCTCGCCGCCCGCGATCATCCAAAAGAAATCCACAAATTCTTCAAGAAGTCCTACGGGGCGATAAGAACAGTACCGCATTTTGAATCTAAGACGCGCCCTCGCGCTCTCGTATTGCCGCTGCACTAAAGACACCACTCGTGCAAGAGCGTTTCGTCTCAGTCCGAGTTTCTCGAGATTGACAATTTCGGGATCGCGAGCATGGAAATTCTACCGGCGGAACCCATTGTCGCTCCAGCCGCCGAAGACCAGCCAAGGTAGGGCAGGCATTCAGCCTGGCATTCAGCCTGCCCGGCTGCAAGTTTTGCCCAACGAGTCGATACGAACTTTGTGGGGTTTCCGCGGCACAGAAATCCACACGATTCTGCGGCGGATTCTCCAGCAATTCGGTTCGGTATCCGGTCATGAATTCCTCATGCAATCGTTGGGTAATCCTGCTGGGCCTCTCCGTCGGGATTGGGGCCGCCAGAATGACGGCGCAGGTAGTGAATATGAGTCACGATCTCATCTCCTTGGGCATCGCGACCCGGAATCTTGCGCCAAACACTCCTTCTCTTGATGCCCGCCCGCTGATACAAGCGACCATTCAATACGCGCAGAGGCATTCTGTGCAGAAATTGACGGTCGACACCGGGTCCTACTACCTGCAGTCCAACATGCAGTCGAACTCGGTACTCATATTTCCAGCGCTCTCGAACCTGACCGTTGATTTGGCCGGATCGGTCCTCTACTTCATGGGACCCATGCTGCCGAACGGCATACAGGTGTATCAATGCACGAACTTCACCTTAACGAACTTCAGTACCGATTTCATCAATCCGCCATATACTCACGTTCAAATTAGTTCTGTAGATACCCGGAATCGGCTCTTGATGTATAGAACCATTCCCGGGTGGCCGGATCCTACGACGTTTAATGGCCTGACTTCGCCGGCCGGGGACCGTGTCATGTTCTGGGCCGCGATTTTTCGCAACGGGTCGGTGGTTCCCGGAACCACGCGAACGCAACTCACGGCTCCGTTCGCCGGCGGTACTCTGGCTCTCGCACAGGACTACACACCGTGGACCCAAAGCGCCGCGCTAGCTACTCTTCAGGCGGGCGACACGATTGTGGTCACGGCGCGAGGCAGTGGCGCTCCTTTGATCGTGTGGGACAGCGATTCGGTCACCCTCTCGAACATCCATATTTACGGATCTCCGACGTGGGCCATTCAGATACACGCCACCAGTAATTCCACCGTCGACAATGTCAGCGTTCAGCCACGGCCGAATGGCGGCTTGGTCGGGTCCAATGCCGATGGCATCCATTTCGATTCAGTCCGTCAAAATGATCACATCGTCAACTGCTTCGTGTCCGGCACCATGGACGACGCCTTGGCCATGGATGCCCTCGATATCGGAACTGTCGTCAGCCAGAGTGGCCCGCGCCAGGTCACGGTGACTCGCGGCGGCTTTCTCCGCTTCCCCAATGGTACGGCTGTGAACTTCGTCGATCCGGTGACTACACTCGAATCGACCGGCGGCACCATCGTTTCTCAATCACCGGCAGATACTGCGATTCCCCCATACAACGGCCAGGTGGTGATCACCTTCGACCGCGACCTGCCATCTCTTCCGGCCGGTACGGGAATGGTCTACGCCTCACCGCAAATGCGCGGTCAGGGATCAACGATCGCTAACAACACGGTCGACAGCACCTATGGCGGACGCGGGGTGTGGCTTGGGGGCGTCCAAGGCGTCACCATCGAACACAACACCCTCCTGCGTACAAGCCTGTCTGGAATCGGCGCCCTCCAGGACACGGAGTCTTACCCCGGTCCTCCCGTGCACGACGTTGTCATTACCGGCAACACGCTCGAGACCGACCTGGGGCCTGCCGCGGCCGGCACGGGCATCCAGAATGCGCTTGCTGCCATCATGGTGCAATCTACGAACAATCAGAATTTCGCATTTGCCACGTCCCCGTCGAATACCAATGTTTCAATCGATGGCAACTATATCGGCGATTCCGGAAGGTCGGGCGTTTGGGTCGGAGAACTCAATGGCGGCACAATTGAGAACAATGCAGTGGTGCGCAACTCTCAGAATCCAACCCTGGGCGGCTTATACGGCATCCAGTCCCAATTCTGCACCCAAGTTTCACAGGACTCCCTGCTGCCCATCGTCGTTCGTTACAGCACTGGGGTGAGCCAAAGCGCCAATACCAGCAGTGCCGCGGCCTTATCCGTCGCTGTGAATCATGCCGCGAGTTTCTCGCAATCACAGCAGGGTGCGGTTTATGTTGTGACGGTGTCGAACGCCTCCGCTGCAGGTTCCACCAGCGGAACGGTCACGGTGAGCGAGAGCCTGCCTGCAGCCTTCACTCTCGTATCCATCTCGGGCAACGGATGGACCTGTTCGAACAACACCGCCTCGTGCCTGAGAAGTGACCCACTTGCGGCCGGTTCGAGTTATCCGGCCATTACGGTTGCAGTCAATGTCTCGGGCGGCGCATCGTCTCCACAGGTCAGCAGCACGAGCGTTTCCGGAGGCGGCGCCGCGGCGACCAGTTGCAGCGACTCGATCGTCGTGGCTTCAGGAACGCCGGTAACGGTTCAAACAAGTCCAACCGGTCTTCAATTCACGGTAGACGGCGGACCCGCGCAGCACGCGCCGGCCACAGTGAACCTCGCGTTGGGAGCGCACACGATTGCAGTGGCCGCCACGCAGGCTGGTACAACAGGGACGCAATACGCCTTCGCATCCTGGAGCGACGGCCTGGGCGCCTCGCATAGCATCACGGTCGGATCGAATGCTGCTACATATACCGCAACATTTCAAACGCAGTACCAGTTGATGATTGCCGTCTCGCCGGCCACGGCAGGCTCCATAAGCCCAGGCACGGGCGGGTTCTATAACGCCGGAACCAGCATTTCGCTGAGTGCTGTGCCGAACGACGGCTTTCAGTTCTCCGGCTGGACGGGGAGCGTCGCCAATGCCTCCAACGCGGCCACCAGCATCACGATGAGCGCGCCCGAAATCATTACCGCCAACTTCTCGTCGACAGGCGGCATCACAATCCAAACGATTCCAGCGGGGCTGCAGTTCGGCGTCGATGGCGGTCCTCCGCAGACCGCACCGAAGGTTCTCAACCTGTCGCAGGGAGCGCATGCGATCTCGGTGGCGGCACTGCAGTCGGGTGGCGCCGGTACTCAATACGTTTTCCGTTCCTGGAGTGATGGTGGCATGGCTGCGCACAGTATTGCGATAGGCGCGTCGTCCGCCGTCTACACAGCCACTTTCACGACCCAGTATCAACTGACGGTGGCGACATCGCCGCCCGCTGGCGGAGTGGCCACTCCATCGAGCGGCGCATTCTACGATGCCGCGACGGTCGTGCCGATTCAGACGGCAGCTTATGGCGGATACATTTTCACCGGCTGGACCGGCGATGTGAGTGCTCCGTCGAGCTTGTCAGCCACCGTCACGATGAGCCGGCCCGAAACGGTGACCGCGAACTTCACGAAAGGTCAGGCCCCACCTGCTGTTACGGATCTCTCCCCGGCGCCGGGTACGACTGTCGTGCCCCCCACCGCGAACCTAAGCTGGGTTGCGACTCCAGGGGCGGCATCCTACGACGTCTATTTCGGCACGTCCACGCCGCCGCCGTTGGCGCAAGCTGACCTCACGGCGACGTCTTTTTCCCCGGCTCTGACAGCAGGAGTGACTTATTACTGGGCGATCGCAGCAAAGAACGCCTACGGTTCTACACTCTCAGCCGTCTCGTCGTTCACGACATCGTTGCCGGCCACCGGACTTCGCTTCGTACCGGTGAAGCCATGCCGTGTAATCGATACCCGAAGTACAACGGGAGCTTCGTTGATGCCCGGCGGAACGAGGCTTGATGTTCCGATCATCCAGAGCGCTTGTGGAATTCCAGTTGCGGCGCAGGCATATTCGCTTAACGTCACGGTGGTGCCCTCCGGGCCGCTGGCTTATCTCTCCATCTGGCCGAAGGGAGCCCCGCAAACGGCAGTCTCGACCTTGAATTCACCGAATGGAAGAATCGTGGCTAACGCAGCGATTGTGCCCGCGGGTGCGGGAGGGCAAATCAGCGTGTATGCCAGCGATGCCACCGACGTGATCCTCGATATCAATGGCTATTTCGTTCCCGCCGCGCCTGCCGGTGGCCTGTCTTTCTACGCGGCAATACCCTGCCGGATCGCGGATACGCGTAATGCGATTGGCGCGTTCGGAGGGCCGTCGCTGAGGGGCGGCTCGCCACGCAGTTTCGTAATCCCGGCGAGTTCCTGTGGGCTTCCTTCCACGGCGCAGGCCTATTCGCTCAACATCACGGCCGTCCCGCGCGGAGTTCTGGGGTATCTCACCATCTGGCCGGCCGGGCAATCGCAGCCGCTGGCGTCGACACTGAACTCGTCAGGTGGGACGGTGACGAATGCTGCTATCGTACCGGCCGGGACGGGCGGAGCAGTCACCATATTGGCCACCGACGACACAGATGTCATTATCGACATCAGCGGGTACTTCGCACCTCCCGGAGGTGCCAACGAGCTTTCGTTTTATACGCTTCAGCCGTGTCGGGTGGCGGATACCCGTACGTCCGCCGGCGCGTTCGGGGGCCCCGGCCTGGCTGCAAATTCGGTCCGCTCGTTCACCATTCCTGCGAGCGCCTGCAATGTGCCCGTGACAGCGCAGGCTTATTCCCTGAATTTGACGGTGTGTCCACAAGGACCATTGGCATATCTGACGGACTGGCCATACGGTCAGCCTCAGCCCTCGGTCTCGACGCTCGTTTCGCCTGGAGGGGCGATCGTGGCCAACGCCGCCATCGTCACGGCGGGAGCGGCCGGGGCGATCAGCATCTTCGTCCCGAATCCTACGAACGTGATTCTGGATATCAATGGGTATTTTGCTCCCTGACCTTCGCGCTGCTGGTTCAATCCAGCCAGAGAGCGAGACGCTATTGGTGTCTCAGGGCCACCATCGGGTCGACTCGCATGGCGCGGCGGGCGGGGATGTAACAGGCAGTCACCGCAACGCCGAGCAGAATGACTGCCACGGCGCCAAATGTCAGTGGATCGGTAGCGGAGATGGTGTAGAGCAAGCTCGCAATCCACCGTGTAACCAGAATCGCGAGGACCACACCAATACCCATGCCGAGCAGGGCAAGCCTTGCTCCCTGTCCCAGGATCAGGTGCAAAACATCGCGCCGCTGCGCCCCGACCGCCATCCGAATTCCGATCTCATTCGTCCGCTGCGAAGCCGAGTACGAAATCACGCCGAAAATTCCGACAGCGGCAAGAACAAGCGCGATCGCTCCGAAGGAACCCAAAAGGAACGTTCGAAAACGTTCCCGTGAAATCGATTGCCCGAGCGCGTCCGGAAAGGACTCGATATCGGTCACGGGAAGGGCCTTGTCAATCGCGTTCACCTCGTGGCGAATGGCGGCGGCCACGCTCGAAGCGTTCAAAGGGCTTCTTACCACGACCTCACCTCCATAAAGAGGCGCCTGAGCGAATGGCACATACATCATCGGACCAGGTTGTTGGCTCAGCGCCACATCCCGCACGTCCCCAACGACACCAACAATCTGGCGCTGCACATTGCTGTCGGGCGGGAATCCAAATCTCATTTGCCGTCCGATCGCGTCCTGATTTGGGAAGTAACGTCGCGCCAGTGTTTCGCTAATAATTGCGACGTCCGGATTCGACGGCGAATCCTGCTCGGAGAAGAAACGGCCCCGAAGCAGCGGAATGCGCATCACGCGAAAATAATCAGGGCTCACCGTCTGGTAGTCGGCGGTGGTGGATTTGCCTGGAGGAAGCGGGGGATCGCCCACAATGCTAAACGCGAAGCTGGCTTGCCCTTGGCGATCCATCGGCAGCGGAGCCGCCAGGGCAGAATCCCCGAAACCGGGCTGTGCATGAAGCCGCGACAGCAATTCGTTAGAGAAAGCTGTCCATTGGCGGGGCGACGAGTATTGGAAGCGGGGCAGGGAAACTTCGGCTCTCGTCGCGCTACTGGCATCAAAACCCGGATTGACCGCGGTGACCAGCGCAAAGCTGCGAATCAGAAGCCCGCCGGCAACCAGCAGCACCATGGCTATCGAGATTTCCGTGACGGCGAGAAAACTCCGCAGATGCTGGCCTCCACGCCGGCCAGCCCGCTCGCTGCCCTCTTTGATGGTCGTCTGCAAGTTGGATGAAGTCGCGATGAGCGCCGGCGCCAGTCCAAAAGTCAGCGCCGCAGTACAACACAACAACAGCGCGAAAGCCAGCACCGGTCCTCCGACATGAACCGAGCCGATTTGGGCCACTTCCGCCGGCAGGAAACGCTGCAAACCCTGGACGGCCCACGTAGCAAGCAGCACACCCGCGACCCCGCCGAGGAACGCAAGCAATGCATTCTCGGTGAGTAATTGCCGGATAATACGGGCACGCGACGCCCCGAGCGCGATTCGGACGGCGATTTCTCTGCCGCGCGATGTCGCCTGGGCGAGAAGCAGGTTTGCAACGTTGGCGCAGGCCATCAATAGGACCAGGCCCACCGCGCTTAGCAAAATCATCAGCGCGGGTTTCAGATTCCCGACCACCGCCTCCCGGTAGGGCCTCACTCGGATGGTCACTCCCGCATCTTCGGCGGAATACGTCTGTGCAAAACGCGCACCCATGGCGTCCATCTCGGCCTGCGCGTTCGCCAACGAAACGCCCGGCTTGAGCCGTCCGATCACGCCCAACAAACGCACGCCGGGCTTAGACGTCAGAGGCCCGAAAAGCGGATCCTGCATCACCGAGATCCACACGTCCTGACGCGGCGCGCCGTCAGGATAGCGAAAGCTTGCCGGCAGGATTCCGACGACGGTAAATGAACGCATGTCCAGGGCGATGGACTGGCCAATCAGATTCGGATTCGATCCGAAGCGGCTGCGCCAGAGATTCTCACTCAGAACAGCCACCGCGGCAGCGCCTGGCTTGCCATCTTCGGGCAGCAGTGTACGTCCCGCCAGAGGCTGCGCGTTCAGCAGCGAAAATATCTCGGGCGTCACATCGGCGGTGTTCACGATCGATGGCTCACCTGCCCCCGTCAATGTAAGATCGTGAAACGCATTTCCCGCCATTTCACTAAACACCGTGTTATGGCTGCGGCACTCGGTGAAGTCTCGGTACGAAATGCTGGACAGCGCGTCCGGCCGCTTCACTGGGACATTGAACATCAGGACGAGTTGGCTGGGGTCGGAATACGGAAAAGCACGCAAAAGGACCGCATCCACGATGCTATAAATTGCCGTGTTGGCGCCGATGCCCAGGGCGAGGGTGAGGACGCCGACGGCGGTGAATCCGGGTGACTCTCGCAACATGCGAATGCCGTAGTGTACGTCCTGTGCTAAGTCCTGAATCCAACTCACACGGCGAGTTTCGCGGCACTCCTCTTTGATCTGGCTGACAGGTCCAAATTCCCGCACAGCCATGGAACGCGCTTCGGCATCAGTCATTCCCCCGGCAATGGCCTCGTTCGTGAGTTGCTGGATATGAATCTCAATCTCGCGTTGCAATTCGGCATCGGCGCTGGAACGATGCAGTAATGCGTGAACCCGTCGTTTGACAATTCGAATAATACGCATAGCTCCTCCGAGTCAGGCGTTTTGAATCAGAAGGTGGACGGCGGAAGAAAGGCGGTCCCAACTTTTGAGCTCGCGCTCCAGTTGCTTCCGGCCCTCCCGAGTTAGAGAATAGACTTTCGCGGACCGTCCGAGATCCGACTCCTCCCACTCAGCACAAATCCAGCCCTGATTTTCGAGCCGGTGCAGTGCCGGGTATAAAGATCCTTGGCCCACCGACAGAGTCTCGCCCGACAGTATCTGGATTCGCTTCGCGATGCCCCAACCATGAAGCGGCTTCCGCGCGATGGTCTTGAGGATCAAAAGATCGAGTGTTCCCTGCAACAGGTCTGATGGTTTGGGCATTGTTTCGAGACCACGACTATCGACAATATACCTCGACTATCGACAATAATCAAGTGGCTCGTGTCAAGCCGTCGGACCGAGTTCAATCCAGGCAGGGGCGTGGTCGCTGGCGTTCTCCTCACCTCGCACCCAACGCTCCACGCCCCCCTGCACGAGCCCGTTCGCAATAGCCGGTGAGAGCAGAAAGTGATCCAGCCGCATGCCCTTATCAGCCGGCCATCGCCCGAACTCGTAATCCCAAAATGTCCACAGCGGACCCTCCGGCTGCAATTTTCTTAGGGCATCGGTCCAGCCCTGTTTGAGGAGCCGCGCGAACGCTTCACGACTCGCGGGTTGAATCAGGGCATTTTTATCCAAAGACCGGGTTGGGTAAATATCCTGCGGAGTCGGAACGACATTGTAGTCTCCCGCCAGCACGACGGGCACGCCGGCGCTGAGGAGTTGGGAGGCATGGGCGAGCAACCGCTCAAACCAGGCCAACTTGTACTTGAACTTCGGTCCAGGCTGCGGATTGCCGTTGGGAAGATAGATCGACGTGAACAAGATTCCGTTAATGGCAGCTTCGATGTAACGCGCCTGCAGGTCGTCAGGATCACCTGGAAGGCAGGAACGGGTCACAATCGGGGTCTGCCCATGAGCGAGGATCGCCACCCCGTTCCAGGAGCGCTGGCCGCACCATACGGCTTCGTAGCCTATGGCTCGCAATGCCTCAGCCGGAAAATCAGCCTGTGTGGACTTGAGCTCCTGAAGGCAAACAACGTCGGGCTTCGATGTCTCGAGCCACGCCAGAAGGTTTTTAAGACGCTTGTTGATGTTGTTGATGTTGAACGTGGCAACTTTCATCGGAAGCCCCGCTGGCCAGGTTAGAACTCTTTGCCCAGTTCATTTAGTCTATGAAAGAACCGCGTCATTCGGGGTAAGAGCGACCTCTATGGCTCAACAGTGCGAGCCAAGATGGGCCAGGCATTCAGCCTGCCCGACTTCAACCACAGTCGGCTACGGTACGATCTTTCGATCAGCGAAGAAATCCTGCATTGTGCGCGCTTTCTGGCAGCATGCCGCGGCGTCGTCGACGTCGCGCTCGGCGTCTCTCTGGGCTCGACCTGGTCACTCCTCGCGCAGTAACGTGAGAGGGTCCAGCCCCAGGGCGCGTTGCGCGGGAATCCATGTTGCGAGAAGCCCTATCGCCAGCATCGCCACCACAACCTCAGCCAACACTACCGGATCGCGTGGCGTAGCCTGATACACGATGGCGGCCAGCACTCGAGCCGACAACACCCCCAGAACCAATCCCGCCCCGGAACCAATCGCCAGCATCTTGAATGCTCGTCCCAACGCCGCCTGCAGGATTTGCCGGCGTCTCGCGCCGATTGCCATTCGAATCCCCAACTCCTTTAGCCGCTTGCTCACCGAATACGCCGCCGTTCCAAAGATGCCGGTGATCGCCAGAACCACACCCATCATTCCCAGCACGCCGAGCGCTACCGTCGCTGCCCGCGCCGGAAACAGGGGGAAATCCAGGTGTTTGTTCCACGTTTCGATATTGACCGGAAGTCCGGAATCGAGCCCTCGCAAAGCGGCCCTGATTCCAGCCGCGAGCCGTTCGGTGTCGCCTTTCGAACGCACGATCAGCCATGTCTCGTGTACGGGCGCCTGTACTATGGGAAGGAATAGCGCCGGCATCGTGTCTTCGAGGATGCTCACGTATTTGCCATCCTCCACAATGCCCACCACCTGGACGCGTGCTCCGTCCCGCATCTTGAAATAGCCACCTATAGCGTTGCTTGTGCCGCCAAAGATCTTACGCGCAAACTCCTGATTCACCACGGCAACTCGCGGCGAGTTTTTATCATCGTGCTGCGAGAATACCCTGCCGGCATGTAAGGCGGTACCGGCGGCTCGGAAATAATCCTCGGATACGTTGTACCCTTTAGCCGTCGCAACTGCTTTCGAGGGTGTTAGATCGACTGCTCGATCTTTAAAAATAAGTGCCCCGAAGCCGCTGCCATCCAATGGCGGACGCCCCGTCAGCCCGACCGACTCGACCCCCGGTATCGCCGTCACAATATCCACCATGCGCTTCTGCATCACGGCCGCCTGCTCGCCGCTATACCCTGACATATCCAGATCCGTGCTCGCCAGAATCGCATTGCGCGGCTCAAACCCAAAATTACTACTCAGCGAACGGTCCAGGCCGCGAATCGCAACCATCGAGGCCGTCACCAGCACCGCGCAGATCGCAATCTGGGTAACCAACAGGAGTTCCCGGACCGTGATCTTCCGCCCGATCGCGCCGCTAGCAGTTCCTTTAATCGTCGGCAATGGATCGGCTCGCAGCACCTGCCGCACGGGAACGATTCCGAAGAGGAGCCCGCTCACCAGGGCCAGCACCAAGGCAATCACATACACGTTCACATCAGGGCTCACCGGTACCGTGATCGCGTATCTCGGAATGGGATGCCATCTGCTCAGCCACTGCAATAACACTATGCTGCCCCACAGGCCGAGCGCACCTCCGGCGATTGAAATCAGGGCGGCCTCAGTGAAGAATTGCCGTAGAATGCGGCTGCGGCTGGCTCCCAGCGCGAGCCGCAGTGCGACTTCTCGCGAACGGTCGGCGGCCCTCGCGGCAAACAGGCCGCTCAGGTTAGCGCACGCAGCGAGTAGGATCAATCCGGCGAGAAGCATCAAGCCCGACACAAACGCCCGAATCGGACGTCCGAATACATTACCGTAAAGACCCGGACGCGACAGCGCAAACGTCGCCGCGACGTGTTCAAGCGGATACGTTTTTTCCAGGTACGCGCCAACCGAGTTCAAATCCGCGATCGCTTGCTCCGGACTGATCCCTGTTTTCAAATGTCCGAAAGTCATGTACAGCGAGTGATTCGAACGTGCGATCAGTGCATTCGTACTTTGAAGCTGCGGCTGGTTTACCACCGGCACGAAGAAATCGGGCGCGAAAATCAGAAAAGTGCCGTAAAATCCGGCCGGCGCCACACCCACGATCGTGTAGGGATGCTTGTTCAGTCGAACGACGCGGCCCACAACCGTAGCGTCGTCGTGGAAACGGGTATGCCAGAACGCATGACTCAGTACGACGTACGGCGCGCTGTTCGGACCGTGCTCGTCGGATGGGTGGAATACCCGGCCAAGCTGTGGCTCGATGTGAAGCACGTCGAAGTAGTTTCCGGTCACCAACTCCATCCAGGCGCTCGTTGGGTTCTCGCCGGTGTCCAATCCGACCGGAGTGATCGTAAGAGCTGCCAGCGCCTCAAAGCTGCGATTGCGATCGCGAAGATCGAGGTACTCGGGATAGGACTCGTACATCGAATGCTCTTTCCCATGCTCGATGGAATAGAGTGTCCCTGCCTGTGGCACGTTCAGTGGCCGTAGGATCAGCCCATTCATCACCCCGAACACCAGCGCGTTGGCTCCAATGGCTACCGCCAGCGTCAAAATGGCTACCGTGGCGAATCCTGGGGATTTGCGTATGCCGCGCAGACTGAATCGCGCGTCTTTGATGAGGGTCTCAACGAAATGGCCGCCTAAAGCCTCGCGGCCTTCCTCTTTATACCGCTCACGGCCGCCAAACTCAATGCGCGCGCGGCGCTCCGCCTCGGCACGATTCAGGCCGCCGCGCTCAAGATCGTCCGCGCGGTGCAGGATATGCGCGCGCAACTCCTCTTCCATGTCGTCCTCGGTTCGAGAACGATAAATAAATCTGGCGGCCAGCGAGCGAACGTACCCGAGCATTTTCAGACTCCTAAGATACTTAGGAGTATAAGACAACTCTCCTAAGCTGTCAAGGAGAGTACGGCACGGTTTCATCCTGCGGCCGTTTTAATCCGCCAAATGAAAAACGGGAACCGGAAGTTGTTCCGGTTCCTGGACTTTGGCCCTTCACTAGATAAAACAACATTCCTGTAAGTTTCTGTTGCAGGCCGGCCGTTTTTATGTTATCTAGTTATATGACTAGTTAGCATGAAAGGACCTCTTTCCCAT
>Ga0070735_10000225_pt1 | contig 69549 bp, 61 predicted proteins | sample Coa_R1_FD_66443 | JGI IMG/M metagenome (GOLD analysis project Ga0070735, IMG submission 66443) | Surface soil microbial communities from Centralia Pennsylvania, which are recovering from an underground coalmine fire - Coalmine... | ecosystem: Environmental > Terrestrial > Soil > Unclassified ...
GTGAGAAAGCGAATCCGCCCATCGATCTGCCGCAGCCGCCGCTTGCCGTACTGATAGTCGGCGTTTTCACTGCGATCGCCGTTGCCGGCAGCCCACGCCACCACCTCGGTCACGGCCGGGCGTTCCCTGGTGAGCAGAAACCGGTGCTCGTCTTTGAGGCGCTCCAGCCCGCTCCGCGTGATGTAGTTCTTGACCGGCGTCGATGGGGCGTCCGGTTTTGGTTTTCTCGTAAACCCTTTTCGCATCTCAAGCCTTTCTTGCGCGAATCCAGCGGGTGCCACAATGAACGCGGCTGGGCGATAGAAAATACTGTAGGTTTTCCACGTTCACGGGGTTTCGCTATCTACTCATCGTAGCCGTTGAATGGATATTCATTGATCCAGTGGAAGCCTCGAGTGTTCAGCAAGAACTGGGGTTCGACAACGTGGTGTAGCTTGGCGTGAATCTGCCTGCCGTCGAGCTTTCCATCCAAAGTGATGACATCGGCCGGCAGGCGGTCAAAGCTAATGTGCATTTCCTGTCCCTTATCTTTTTCTAGCCAACTTTGACGTCGCCAAAGTGTGATCGTCTTTCTCTGCACGTCCGTTTGCTGGACGAACCGGTGCCACCTTCCGCTCACTGACTGGAAGACAATTACACGATTATTGTCGACGATAACCCGCTGCCAACGCATCGGGTCGTCGGGCTGCGCAGAAGCCTCGTTGTTGACGCTGAACTCGTCAACTATCCAAATGCCATAGAGAGGCGGTTTCGGAGCAAGGAAGCCAATATTCTTGGCCACACGATAGGAGCTATTCAGGCTCGCAACTATGAAATACACCCCCAACAGCAATTGAGCGACGAACATCGGTGTATCCAATCGCTTGCGCTGAAAAAATGGCGGGATAGCTTGCCCTTTCACGTCGCGGTTGAGGATGAAGATATTGACAAGGCGATTTGTCTCCGGAAGCAAGAGCCACGAGGACATGAGCAGGAGATGAAACGAAAGAATCTTTACCGGCACGTCGTAGCTGACGTTCAAAAGGAAGATGTGAGCCGTGATTGCCGCCGAGACTAGCGCGCCCATCGTGGCGAGCTGGGGGACAAACAGTAACGCTCCTGCCAGCATTTCCATCAGGCCCGTAACAATCTCGTAGGTTTTGGAGGCTCCCATGAACGTCCACAGCAGGCTCATTGGAGCCGAGTCACCATAGGTCGTTAAGAGCCAAGAAAGCGGAGGCGCGGGCATCTGGGTCGGGATGACCTTTGCGGCGCCGTATGAGAGGAGTGTTGCCCCCAAAAGGATGCGCACATAAAGCTGGACCCACCGATAACACTGCGCGTAGCTTTGCCGCTCCCGGTCGACGAACGACCAGACAGTCGCGGCGACAATTGCGAGCACGATATAACACAGAATTTTGACGTAGCCGAAGGTGGTATCGCCACTGCCGTTACTAAAGACGGCAATCTTGTAGCTCAAACGGAGAACGTGTTCGCCAACCCACGGAACAAGTGCACGCCAAAAATCCGCCCAATGAGTGGCTAGAAGATTGCCAAGAGGAAGCAAGTCTAGCGGAAATGGGAAGGCGTACAGAGCTAAGTAAGCGAGTGATAGCCTAAAGCCGATACGCGTGCTCACGTTCCACCTGACAGATCCGGCAACTCTTCCCGAGGCCGGTTCCGTCTCTATCCCCGCTGGTTCGGCTGCTTGTGCTTCAGATTGCATGGCCCTTCGTATTAGAGCTTGCCTATTGGGACGAGAGGTTATTCGGAGCAAGCAACGCATTTATGTTGCGATAGCGATAGCACTTACCCACCCAGAATCGCAGCGGGACTGGAAACGGCGACGATTTTATACGCGCCTCCCAGCTCAGATTTTCGCGGCTGGACCTCAGCCCTACCGAGCGCAGTGATGGCCAAGGAGTGCCGCTTGGGTTCCGACGAGCGACTTTTCCGCGAATGGGCCCGAATTTCTCGTCTTCGTGGGCATGCCCATGAGTCCCACCTCAGCCTCAGGCATGAATTTCGACTCAAAGGTGTCTTCCCGGAATCTACGATTGGGATTTGTGACTCGCGCATCATACGCTACACCTCCGGGTGGGACAATAAACTTTCCTCGCACCGGTCCGACGAAGTCACCGGCGTATCGACGGCCGTCATGTTTAAGCGGGCTACGGGAATTTCTCCGCCTCGCCGACTAATCGGGAGTTGGCTCGCGTTGCACCACAAGCATAAACACCACACCGACGATGGTAAACATTCGGAATGCCTCTTCCTGCCCATTCCATATTCGCGATTGCCACATCAGAAACCATTCGCCTCCGACGTCGAGGAATGCGACCAACCACACCAGCAAACTCGTCGTCAGCGCAATCACTGCGACGTTCAACGCAGCGGCGTATTGCGCCGTGTCCGCACGATACGATTTCAGCAACCGAACACCAGCCCACCAGCATAGAAGCATAGTGACTGATTCCCAGCCGATGATGCCGATGTAGAAAACCGTATGTACCAGCGGCGAATTGACGGCCCGCCACATACCGTGGTTCCCCGGAAAGGTCGAGTCCATCATCAGGACGTGCCGGACAAACTCGTAATTGGAGCCGTAATCCGTGATGTTGTTTAGGACCAGAATCGTGTAGAAAAGTGCGATTGCAAAAACGAGAACCGCCTTGGAAACGCGAAGCGCCATTACATGCCCTATAGGTTGTCGCACGCGCGAATTGTATCTTCTCGGTGACTTACCGCGAACTTTCTTCGAGTACGCACAACCCCTGATATCGTAGGGGACGATATCGTCTCTGGGATTTTAAGTCCCGTGCGTCTGCCAATTTCGCCATTCCGGCGCATGACCCATTCTGAATGACTGTTTCTCGCCCAGAATGATCGCACTCTTGCTCTATGTTAGGAAAGATTTTCACCGTGACTGGCCAGGAAATCGGCAGGAGCTCTGCGGAGATACTAGTGGAAGGTACCTTCTGAGATGAAGTTCTTACGCGTGCGCCCCACCGCCCTCCACAGCTAAAGGCACGGCCCGTTGTTTTTGGAGTTCTTCATGGAACGCTTCGGCCGTAAGCGGCTCACCATAAAACAACTGCAGCAAAGGATCCTCTGCATCGGTCGCCGACGGTTGATGCGGTGCCGCATCAGTCTCCAATCCTTCTGCCTGGACCAGCAGTTCGGGCAATAGCGATCGATTCTCCGTCAGGACACCAAGAAACTTCTCTAGGGCAGCGCGGTGTTCTACGGTGTTTTGCGTAAACTCGACTCCCATGCCCCTCTCCGGATGCATGACTCTTACAATCCCCGGCACACGCACTTCGATCCCGGCCGCGCGCATCAGGAGTGTGACTCGACTTGAAGCCGGGAACGGAGACGATATCTCGAGATAACACCCTCCCAAGCTGAGATCGCTCAGCTGGCAGCGAATCGGTGGATCATCCTGCTCGACCTCCGGAGAATTGTGTCGCAACCACTCCCGCAATTGCTGCCTCGCCTCTTCGGATGGTTGGACAAAGCGCAATCCGCCTTGTTCTTTGGCACTTTCCCACGCGAACTCGGCCGGAATCTCAAGTTCTCTTTCAGTTCCGGGAAGGGTAAACGCGATTTCCCAGCGTCCCGTCGGACGACGGCGGCTGGGCAGGGCGATCGCCATCCCTCCCTCGCTCAAATCAATCGTCGTCACCTTAACATTGCCGCCCGCCTGCGAGCTCCGCATGACCACCGGGATCTGCACCGCCACTCGGATATTCCGTCGGCGTTCGCTCTTCATCAGCGCGCGCGCAGCTCGGAAGCTCGACTTCGCCCGTTCGCTCGAAACCGGCTTGTAGAGCACAAAGTGTGCTCCCACCTGAAATACCGCCTTCAGTCCGACGATTGGCTCAACGATCGCTACCGCCACTGCCTGCTTGTTGCACGGAGCGTTGCGGGCGCTGCTTAACACCTCTGAAGCGCCGTCATCCGATAGATCCGCGATAATCGCTTCAAATCTTTGGCGGGTCAGTTTGCGCAGGGCGGTCTCGGCTCTCAAACACAACTCGACTTCAATTTCCAGATCGCCCAACACTCGGCGCAGGACGCGCACAATCTTCTCATCCGAGCACAATAATAAGGATTTCAGCGCCATGGGAACGCTATTGGATCACCGTCGTGGCCCGACCGACCATCATTTGCATATGCGATCCGCACACGGCTTGATCTACTTGCACTGTAAGTCCATCGACCGTCGCGGGCAATGGCCCCACGCCCGGTATTCGTTACGTCCGTAACCGACAACTTCTTTAATTTTCATGAGGTTGCAAGGAATTGCACTCGCCTCGAGCCTCTTCTTGTACCGACGATCGTTCGCCTTTACTTAACAAGATAAGCTTCTTATTTTGTTTCACTTACCCTCGAAAACCAGGGGTTTCACCAAGTAGATTTTCGTTGACTTCCCACCGGGATCTCCGTAAGATACGGAGTTTCCAGACTACCTTTGGCAGCGTCGGGCGCACAGCCCAGAATCTTGTCTGCCCAAAGTTCGGTAGTTTCGCGGAATCCTGACACGGACTCCGAGAATCATATAGATATAGAGTTTTTGTAGTTTCATTCCCCTAAGTGGAAAGGCACTAGTTCATGGCGAAACGACGCGGAAATCCAAACTGGGGTAAACCTGAACCCATCGGGCCCATCACCCCCACCATTACTGAATTCGAGCAGGTTGTGCGCGAGTACAAGCTCTCCCCCGACCAGTATTTGCGGTCGACGCGTCTGCGGGAGTGGGCTCGCCGCAACAAAAACTCCAAGTACATCCCCGAGCCACTTCTTGAGGCCTGGGGCTTCGAAATCGAGTCCACGCTCTAATCTGGACTTGTGCAGACTCTTAAGGGCCGCTCCTCGAGCGGCCCTTTCACTTTTCAGCGTTTCCGTATCTGCAGCGCTTCTGTTTTCCGGCGTTCCGTTCGCGGATCTAAAGCCAGCCGCCTTCGCTCTTCCCCACGCCACATCTATTGGGTTTCCTTCGTGCTCCTTCGTGACCTTAGTGGTGAATTGGCTTTCGCGTCAGCCGCCTGATTTACACTGGGCGGTGGGCTATCGATCATGCTCGACGTCCTGAAAATCCCCCCGACGGAACTCTTCGCCCTTCTCCTTGCCATCGGATTTGCCGCCGGGCTCAACCTCTACGCCACCGTCGCCGTCCTCGGACTTCTGGCTCGTTTTGGCCATATTCCCTTGCCCGCCGGATTGCAGTTATTGGAAAGCTGGACTGTCATCGGCGCCAGCACCGCGCTCTTCGTGATCGAATTCTTCGCCGATAAAATTCCCGCTTTCGATCTCATCTGGAACGCGCTCCACACGTTCATCCGCGTCCCTATCGCCGGACTCCTCGCCTACCGCGCGACCAGCCAGCTTTCTCCGCAGCACCAATTGTTAGCGGCACTGCTCGGAGCGGCCGTCGCTCTGATCGCGCACGGCGGCAAAACCGCCGCTCGTGCCGCCGTCACTCCGTCACCCGAGCCGTTCTCAAATATCAGCCTCAGTCTCGGAGAGGACGTTCTCGCCATCGGCCTCACCTGGCTCGCGACGCGACATCCTTACGTCGCCGGAAGCTTCGCATTAGTCTTCGCATTAATCATCATCTTCCTCATTCGCTGGGTCATCCGCGCGATGCGTGCGCTTTTCGTCGGTGCCGAACACCAAGTCGCCCGCTGACTGACGAAGAAGGAATCATGTGGGGACAGCCGTCCTCGGCTTTCCGGCCGAGGTTGGCTTGGAGCACATTGGACGCCGCGCGCAGTTCGGGCGTCATCCCGAAGCCCCGCGCCTTCACCGGCGGGGCGAGGGATCTCGCGAGAAGTAACATAAAGTGCCCGCCACATGGGAGTCCGTCGATTCCGGCGTTGGTCTTCCTCACTCAACGCAATCCCAGGAAACTCTTCATCCGTTCCAACTCCGCCTCCAGCCCCAACTTGAACACCCGATCCCTGGGTTGCGCGTCCACATATCCAAACTCGGCTATCAACTCTCCATTCTTCACCGACAAATTTCCCCAGCCGATCACCCGATCGCGCCACAATATCGGCAACGCGTAATATCCGCGTACACGCTTTGCCGCCGGTGTATAAGCTTCAAACCGGTACTTCCATCCCCAGAGCAACTCAAACCGGTTACGATCCCAGACCACCGGATCAAACGGGGCCAGCAGCCGCACCGTCTCTTCCACCACGACACGCGCAGGTTTCTCATCCGCCGGCCAATACCACCTCACACTATCGATCTCCGCATGCGCAAGTTTCTCCTGCGCGCGCTTAAACACACCCGTCAGTTCGCCTTCCCACTGCGGAGTTGCATACCGCAACCGCCGCAACAATGATCGCAGGCGCGCCAACGGCATCGGAGCGTAGATGCGAATCGCGACGTCGGCAAGCGCATCCAGCCGCGCCCTGCACGCCGCTTCGTCTACCGGCCCGTCCCCGTGTTCGTGCACCGCATACAAGCGAATCCCCGCCACGCGCCGCACCACTCTCAGCAATCCCTCATAGTGCATCGCATCCAACAGATGCGTGGACGCGTTTGAGTTCCCTCCCCAATAGTTCTTCACCTTTCCATGGGAGAAGACCTTCTCAACCTCCTGCGGATGCACGACTCCCCGCTCGCGCACGAAATCCAGCATCTGCTGCGCACGCTTGCGCCGAGCACCGGGCCAGGGCAAGTTGCTCCCGATCGGAACCCGGCAATCCGTCCGTGGATGCATCAACGCCTGCAACTCGCGCGTCACGAATCCGTAATTGATGAAAAAGTCTTCCTCGACTCCGAGCCCGCTCCGACCAAGACTCCCGTAACGCCGCTCCAGGTCGCCGGCCCGATAGTCTTTCACCCGATGCCGCAGGATCAAATCCTGCGCCCGCGCCGGAGCACGAATCGGATCGGCCTGCACAAATTCCATCCGGTGCAGTGCCCGCTTGAGCGTAGTCGGTGGGAATAAGCTTCGCGCCACGGCGAAGCGACGCATGTCGTCCAGCGTGACCGGCATGAACAGATATTACCCAACCGCGAATGAGGATGATCGACCCAATCATGAAACATGTAGGGACAGCCGCCCTCGGCTGTCCGACCGAGCAAGACTCGGCAACGAACACCCGGCCCATCGGGCCACATACGAAAGTAATTAGCCCTGCGCCCGTTCGCCTCCAATAATTAAGGAGAGATGACCCGCAAAACCTTCACTCTTCTCTCACTTCTCTGCCTGACCACCGTTTCCGCTTTTTCCACCGACAAACTCGTCGCTCTCACCTTTGACGACGGCCCGCGGCCCTATGTTTTGTTCGGCACCAAAGGCGATCACCCGCGTCCCGGACTCATCAGTGTCCTCGACAGCAACGGAGTGAAGGCAACTTTTTTTGTCGTGGGATGGCGCCTCACACCCAAGACCTGGGGAGAACCGCGCCACGAAGAGAACATCGGAGTGACTTGCATCGACGCAGCCGAGCAGCTTGTTCAGCGCGGCTACGAATTAGAGGACCACACGTATAGCCACATCGAACTCCGCACCGCCGAGAGCAAACGCGGAGAGCAGTGGGTCGTCGGCGACGTGAATCGCGGCGCGGAAGCCATCAAAGCCGTCACCGGAACCCAGCCACAGTTCGTCCGGCCACCCGACTGGATAATGCCCGACGACGCGCGCCAGGATCTCGAGCGGCAAGGCTATCGCCTGCTAACCATCTCCAGCGAAAATCCGATCGGGCTGCGCGACATCAACTCGCTGGATTATCTTTGCGCCGGTAGAAATCCCGCGTGCCCCAAGCCTTCCCTCGCAGACTCGGTCTTGAAGCAGATCGAGCAGCGCGAAAAACACGGAGTCTACACCCACATCCTCGCCTTCCACGAGCTCTCGTCGACCACGGCCATGATGCCCGAACTGATCACCACGCTCAAAGCCCGCGGATACCGCTTCGTCACCCTCAGCGAGTACATGCATCTGGTCGCGCCCGGCAATCACTCGCCAGCGGATAAGTTGGCAACTCTCACACCGTCCGCCAATTAACGATCCTGTGCGGCAAGAAATAGCGTTTGCGACGCAAATGTAACGCGTATCAGCGCATCGCATCCATCCGTGCAGCCAGTCATTACTCCAAGAGCGAAGGCGTCATCCCGAACGCGCGCGCATTTACCAGCGCGCGGAGGGATCTCCCCCAGCACACAGCGTCGCGACAGCCAAACATCATTGCTCGTCCAGATATTCCTCAGGAACATCATCCTCTGGAACTTCGTGAGTATGAACTTCCCGACCTTCCTCGTTGCCGGCAGCTTCCACACCGCTCACAGCTTCGGCCTCAAAGGCGTTTCCTTCCTCGAGCAATTCGTCAACGCTCTCCGAATCGGCGCCCTCGCGGCGGGACAAACCCTGCAAGTCCCCTGATTCATCGCCGGACCGCGATCCCCGACGTTCCGGATGCTCAGTCACACGCGCGCTCGGCTTCCGAGGCGGCTGCTTCTGGGCGCCTCTCTTGGACATCTGCTTTGCCCGCTTCTGCGCTGCTGCGGTCTTCGCTGATAACTTTTTCGTCGCAACCTTCTTGGGCTGTTTTGTTTTCTTCGCTGCTTTCTTGCCAGCGGTCTTTTTCGTCGTCGATTTTTTCTTGGATTTCTTTTTGGTGGCCATTCGCGCAGTCTAGCACCAGAGCGCGAAGTCAAACCAGCCTGGTTTTCTCGAGGAGTTCCCTGTTTCCTCAGGCTGATTTCTTTGTCAGCGGATAGAACTCGATCACCTTCCCCCGCTGCGCGGGCGGTGTCCACTTCACCCGCTTCCCGAAACTTTTTGGTATGTAAAACTCGATTACGTTAGCCACTGCCCGCTCTCCTGTTTTCCTTCCGCCGTAAATTCCCTGTTTAAGTCTGGACGGTAAGTTCCATATCCCTGCCACTCCCATCCGCATCGACACCGAACCGAATCGCATAATCGCAGCTTCCTCAGGAGCGACTTGCATACCGCGCATGAACGCATCCACATTGGTTTTCACTTCCACTCATATTGTGCGGATTCGATCACGAACGTTTCATCGAGTCGGTTGCCCACGCTTCCCGTGTTCCACGCGGGAGGTGGGGCGGGCGGCTGCCCATTCACGTCCGGCGTCGGCTCAGCTGCTGCCGTTCAAGCGTTTGGAAAAACCTCGGCCATACTAGAAAAGAGCTAGAGAGCTCGGCGCACGCTTTGGGTATCATCCCCCACCTGCAAATCCACTGAGGATCGACTCACCCGCATGAACGACGACTTAGCAGAGAGTGTCGACGCTGGCGTCGCGACCGAACGCCTCGAAAGGCCGCCGGGCCCGACTGAATTCGATCTTGCCTATTACGGCTGGCGCGTAGTTCTGGCAGCTTGCCTCGGCGTGATGGCGGGATTCGGCTCGCTCTTCGTCTATACCTTCTCCGTTTTTGTGAAGCCGCTGGCCGCTGAATTTGGCTGGAGCCGCGAAGCCATCTCCGCCGGCTTCGCCATCGCCGCCGTCACTCTGGGCATGTGCTCCCCGCTGCTGGGCCGATGGATCGACCGCTTCGGTCCTCGCCGCATCATCCTTAACTGCATGACGATCTACGCCTGCGCCATCGCTTCGCTGTCGCTTCTGCGCGCCGGAGTGTGGCAGTTTTACCTGACCTGTTTCGTGCTGGGCGCAGTCGGCAACGGAGCAGCTCACCTCGCCTACTCGCGATCGATTTCCACCTGGTTCCAACGGCGTCTGGGGACGGCGCTGGCCTTCGTGATGGTTGGGGCCGGGTTGGGCGCCATGATCTTGCCCGTCGTGGCTCAGTCCATCGTCAGCCATTCTGGATGGCGCTCAGCGTACGCCTCACTCGGCGGTCTCGCCCTGTTACTTGGCCTGCCTCTCAGTTGGCTGTACATCCGCGAGCGTGGGGCAGTCGGGCACAAGTCCGCTCCGGTCATCCATTCTGGAATGACATGGCAGCAAGGTTTGCGCTCTCTTCCCTTCTGGATCATCACCGCAATCCTGTTCGTGAGCTCCACCAGCATGAACGGCGCCATCACTCACTTATCCGCGCTGCTGACCGATCGAGGCCTCACTCCCGGAAATGCAGCACTCTGCGCCGCCGTGCTGGGTGGATCAAGTTTGCTCGGCAGAGTCGTGGTCGGATGGCTTCTCGATCGATTCTTCGGGCCACATGTCGCGCTCGCCATCAACCTCACCACCGCCGTTGGCGTTGTTCTGCTGGCGTACGCCGGCAGTTTCGCGGCAGGATGCCTCGCCGCCGCGCTCATCGGCGTCGGAGCCGGAGGCGAAGCCGCCACGACTCCGTACTTGCTGACTCGCTATTTTGGGGTGCGTGCCTTCTCTACGCTTTATGGTCTGACCTGGACGTTCTACGCCGCCGCCGGAGCCATCGGCCCAGTCATCCTCGGCCGCGCCTTCGACGCAACCGGCTCGTATGCCGCATTGCTGGTTCTGCTGGCAGTCGCACTCGGACTGGCCGCCGCGATGAACCTCTTCCTTCCACGCTACTCAGATTCGTTCACAACCGAGGTTCTCCGAACGTGAGAGACTGCTGAAAGCTGAAACGGCGATTCCGTTTTGAAAACCGCGGCTTCAACAAGCCACGGAAAGAACCAGGGTCGTGAATCTGTTTTGAAAGGGCGCGGCTTCAAGCCGCGCCGCAAATGCGGCAAGAATCAATTGCGGCTTTAGCCGCCGAGGCGGCGGGCGATAATGTTTTCCAACTATTGTCTCGCGACCGCGAAGTGAGTAGCTTGACGCGGTCTTTTCAAGGAGGATCCGCACATGACTTTTCGCAACGTAACTAAAATTTCTCTGGCGCTGGCCATCGCTGTGGGCGTTCTAGCCTGGAGCACCGACAGCGGCAAGTCCACCACAGTGAAGGGCTACGTGATCGACTCGGCATGCGCATTCACCAAGGGACTGAAGAAACCAATCAGCCCCGACTGCGCCACAGCCTGTGCGAAGGCCGGTTCTCCCCTGGTGATTTTGGCGGATAACGGCACGATCTACTGGCCCATCGCCGACACCACTCCTTCCAGCGGCCAAAACGATCGCCTGCTCCCGTTCGCTGGACAAAAAGTGACAGCGACTGGAAAAGTCTTCGTCCGCGGAGGATCCACCGCGCTGGTAATCGAAAAGATCGAAGCCCAAAAGTAGTCCGCAAGATCAAAGAGCAAAGATCAAAGTTGGACCGGTGGCCCATTCAAGCCCGCTGTTGGCTTGAGTGGGCAGTTCTGAGTTTGGAGCTGGCCGGGCTGCTTAGAGTTGGAAAAATTAGTTCTTGAATTGTACCTACCCCCCGGTGGGTGGTTCTTTCGAATCATCAGGTTAGGCGGTAAGAATATACTTGACACACATGTGAATTTAGTATATATTCCTTTCATGCTTAACGAACCAAAGACTTTGCAGGAAGCGATTGCATACTTTGCGGACCCTGAACGGGCGTTTCAATATGCCGTGAAACTTCGCTTCCCGGATGGGCGGATTTACTGCCCTCGGTGTGGCGCTGAGAAGTTCTCGTTCATTAAGACTCGGCGGATTTGGTTCTGCTATGCCTGCAAGAAGCAGTTCACGGTCAAGGTTAAGACGATCATGGAAGACTCCGCAATTGGCCTTGATAAGTGGATGACCGCGATCTGGATGCTTGCCAATTGCAAGAATGGCATTTCGTCGCACGAACTTGCTCGGTCGCTTGGAATTACGCAGAAGTCGGCATGGTTCATGCTCCAACGGATTCGACAGGCTCTGAAAGAACGTTCCTTTGGTGGAACCAAACTGGGCGGTTCCGGTACTGAAGTCGAAGCAGATGAGGCTTTCATCGGCGGCAAAGCGGCCAACATGCACGCCAGTAAGCGGAAAGCGCAAGAAGCAAAAGGCCCATTGATGAACAAGACGATCGTTCAGGGAATCTACGATCGTGAATTGCGGAAGGTTCGCGCTACGGTTGTCCCCAACGTTCGCCGTGACACATTGCAGAACATGCTTCTCAAGAACATTAAGCTCGGCTCTACCGTCTATACCGATACGGCGGTTGGTTATGACAAGGTGGCCTATCACTTCGTGCATGACGTTGTGAATCACACGAAGGAATACGTCCGTGGCCGCGTCCACACGAATAGCATGGAAAACTTCTGGTCGCTGCTGAAGCGTGGCCTTAAGGGAACTTACGTTTGTGTCGAGCCGTTTCATCTCTCGCGCTATGTTGACGAACAAGTTTTCCGCTTCAATAACCGCAAAGACGGAGACCGCAAGATCACCGATGCAGAGCGATTCGCTGCTGCAATGTCTGGTCTAGCTGGCCGTCGGCTCACCTATTCCGACCTGACGGGTAAGAGTGATTCGCCACATCACGAAACGACAGGGACGAGGGCGGCAGAAATCGAAGAACCGTTCTAATCCTTGTCGGGGCTTTTAGGTTTGCGCTCACTGGCCTTTTTGCTAGACTTCTCCGTCTTCCTTCCCCTAGGTTTGGGACTCTGGAAAATGGCCGTTGCCATTTTCTCAAAGTTCTCCAAAGCCTTCGGCCCTTCTGTGTATTCAGGTTCCTTCATATGGACTATGTTACGCGCCAGTTCATTAACCTAACCAAAAAAATAAGAAAAGAATTACGTGTATATCTCTCAAAACTAGACCGTACTCTGGATAAACTTGCAGAAGCAATACGCCAGAGCGCAAAGAACTCCAAAGTCGAGAATCTCCCATCTCAGAACATTGCCCTTCACACCAATTTTCCCGAAAGCGTAGAAGTGCATCAAAATGCAGAAGACGCATCCCATGACAGAAAATACAAGGACAAATCGGTTGCCCTTGCTCGTCTTAGCCTGATTGCGCTCGTCTTCTATGCCACCCTCGTCTATTTGCAACTGCGAACGATGATTGATGCCACGAGCGCTACAGAGCACGCCGTACAAGAGGCTCGTCTCGCAAGACAAGAAACCGAAAAATCGCTGAATACTGCTATCGAACAATTCCATTTGGATCAAAGAGCTTGGATTCAGATTGAGGCTACCCCCTTGCAGTTCCCAAAACCTCCAATAAATCCGGGGGCGCTCTATGCGATTACCGGATATCTGCGAATCAAAAATACTGGAAAAACCCCCGCTTCTCGGGTCAGTGGGAAGATTCGCGTGGAGAGCGTTTACGAAACAAATGAAGCGAATCTTAGTTTGGATGTAAAGCAGGACATTGCGAATGTCGCGCTTCCATTTCTCCAACCCAACGATCTGAGTAGGATTCATATCGGCGAACAGTTGGATGGCAGGAAGGTTTTCGAGATCAGCAGGTACGACACTATTATCTTCGGGCAATTGCAGTACTGTGATGTTTTTAACAGACAGCACTGGATTAAATTCTGTTTGCAATATGTCCCCAGTGATGACGCGAATATGGTGCGCTACGAAACCTGCCACAAGACTGCGGCGAATTGGAATGGGCTTGATAGCGTAGAAACACAACTGTCTTGCAGAAAGTAGCCATCCTGTCACGGCAAGCACAACTATGACGCACAGCAAGATGTGCGTCAAGTATATTAATACCGGTTAGGCTGAAATTCGATTTTGGTCCAACGGCTGCAACAAGATGCGGCGAAAATCTTGGAAGTAAAGCAGTTAGCCAGTCATCGCTGAGGATCGAGGCGTAATCCCGAACGTGCGCGCTTTCACGAGCGCGCGGAGGGATCCCTAACACACCTTGGCTTGAAATTGTGGAGCAAGCCCTTTTCCTGTATCCGGTTTTCAAAGATCCGCTGGTTTTGGGGGTTTCTGAGTACTGGGTACTGAGTACCAGGTACTGCTTTCTAACCCCCAAAACAAAGCCCCCATCGGACTCTGGGTCCATGGAGGCAAGCCACACTTCGCAGCTAATTTACTCTCTCAACAATGAGCAGCGGATGTCGTTGCCCGTAGTCACGGGAGAGCGTGACGGCAAACACCCTTGAAAAGGTCAGAACATCCCCACCCGAGCCGAAACCGGAATTTAGTGGGCGACCGGCGCAGTGTCTGGAGACCCTGTCATCTTGAGCGAAGCATTGGCTGAAGGTTTCGACCCTCTCAAGGGCGTCATCCTGAACGCGCGCGCCTTCACCAGCACGCGGAAGGATCTCGCGTGCAGTGACTGTGTAGTGTGCCCCACCCTTGCGCACTTTGCAAGGATGTGTGCTGCGGACGCGTAAGTCTGGAGTAGTTGAAGTTGAAACCACGACTCACCCGCAGCGAAATCCTGAAGGAGGTGCAAGTATCGAACCCAAACCTCACGCTCTCAGCATCATCGTACCCTCCCTTGCAGAAGGCGCAAGGGCGGGGCACCCAGTTTCGTTGCCTGTGTCTGTCGGCCAAAAGGCCAGGCCAACAGCCCCAGCCTGTTATGGACACGGGTCACTCGGACGGTAGACGAACTGCTAACCTGAGAGTAGTATTCCGCCGACATGAAGAGCCGATTCACGGCCGGCCTTGTCACGTTTCTGAGTGTCGCTAGGGCAGCGCTTCCCGGGGCTTATAAGTGGAGTGCACCCGATGCAAGACCTGCCTCTCAAGAAGGTCTTCACAGATGACTGAACAGCGAATTGAAATGACGATGCTTTCGCGGCTCGACTCCGATCAGAAAGCAATCGCTGCCCGGGTCGATAGTGTCGACAAAACTTTGTACGCGTTAGGGCGGGAAGTAAGCGAGATCAGTGGCAAGATCAAGTCTCCCACTGAAACACCCGTCTGGATTACGTATTTTGTATATCCCGCAGCCGTACTGATCATGGCCGCCCTAGTCACTGCTGTCATCAGACTTACGATACAAATGAATGCTGTAGAGCACTTTCTAAGAGACAACGGCGGGTTTATCGCTGGTCTCCGTCTGGAAAAGATAAACCCCTCTGATCCCAAGAAGGTACAGGAAGCAAAGCTGATTATCAGCCAGGCTAAGGCAACGAAGACCGCAATACCTTCAGAAATCATCAAGAAAACTGGAGACAAGTTCCTAGAAGCCGCGGGTACTGATCCCGATGCCTGGGGTGCAGCTCTAACCCTCGCGGATTACCGCTCGTATCTGAACGGACCTAAGCAACCATCCCTGTCAGGCTATTACCCTTTCGGGACAAACGGCAATCCAGATCACCTAGAGAGTGTGTGGGTAATAATACCTACCCCACCTGGGGCGCGTTCACCTGACTTTACTACTTCGATCGCCCGTGTCGACATAGCGGTGGCTGCCCGAATTGATGTAATTAGTAAGCCATTGCCTCAAAATGCAAAGAAAGGTCCGGCTTCGCTTCTTGGCGTGGGAGGGGCGGTCGACTTGAGCGGAATGTACCTCCGCCATGTAGTGCTCTATAACGTGGAGATTCACTACAATGGGGGGCCGCTCATGTTGGACGATGTGACATTTGTCAGTTGTCATTTTGTAATGAATACAACTACCGACACCCGCGAATTAGTCACCCGGCTGCTGGCCAGTCAATCGGTGCAGTTCACAGGTTAGAACCCAAACCATCGTTCCTTCAGCATATTTTCCACACCCATCCACACAAATCTCCCGCCGTTTTGTGACATGTAACCTTGACCCTCGATCTGGAAAGCGCATAGTGGAACCGTGCGCCGAATCTTCTACGGACGATCCAAACGAATCACCGCTATGGCCCGGAACGCCCGTCTTCCGGCAGCCGCACTTAAGTCTTTATTTCCCAAGATTTTACGACTAAATTATTTGTTTTCAAGATTTTGCGAGGTATCAAGCCAGGCAGTTCTGCGTAATCATCAGAAAATACATGAGTTACCTGACAACCCACAAAGCCGCTCGACATTCAAAATCTGCATTAACTCCTTATTATTCAGGATTTTACGTATAACTCGTTTAGATCCAATATTTTGCGAGCCAAAAAACATCTCTAAATTTCGTAACACGCTGAAAACAAGTATTTTATCCATATCCCCTCAAGAAATGGCGAGGTATCCCCCACAGCAATGAATCCTCAACCGAAGCGCAGAACCATCTCGCCCTCCATTTGAGACAAAAATGCGACAAACGCCAAACCAGAACTTGCTAGAATCCGCGCTATGAGCCCCCAATCTCCGTTCACCGATGTTCCCGACGCCATCGAAGAGATTCGCGCGGGTCGCATGATCATCGTGGTCGACGACGAGGATCGCGAGAACGAAGGCGACCTCACGCTCGCCGCCGAGAAGGTCACGCCCGAAGCCATCAACTTCATGGCGAGGCACGGACGCGGCCTGGTTTGCCTCGCCATGACCGAGGAGCGCCTCGAGCATCTCAATATCGGCCTCATGACGACGGAGAACACGTCGCAATACGGCACCGCATTTTGCGAGGCCATCGACGCGCGGCAAGGCGTCTCGACGGGTATTTCGGCGCACGACCGCGCGCGCACGATTCAGGTGGCGATCGATCCCGCGACCAGGCCGTCGGACCTCGCGCGTCCCGGACACATGTTCCCTCTTCGCGCCCGCAAAGGCGGAGTGCTGGTTCGTGCTGGACAGACCGAAGCCTCGGTCGATCTGGCGCGGCTCGCGGGCATGGTTCCCGCGGGAGTCATCTGCGAAATCATGAAAGATGATGGCAGCATGGCGCGCGTGCCCGACCTGATCGAGTTCTGCCGCGAGCACAAGATGAAGATGCTCACCGTCGCCGAACTCATCCGCTACCGCATGTCGCATGAACGCTACGTGCATCGCGTCGGCGAAGCCCTGATCGACACGCGCTTTGGCGAGTTTCGCCTGATCGCTTATTCCAGCGAAGTGGATGGAGGAGAGTCGCATGTCGCGCTCGTCCGCGGAGACATTGAGCACAGCAATGAGCCGGTGCTGGTACGCATGCACGCACATTGTTTGATGGGCGACGTCTTCGGCGCGACCGGCTGCGAATGCCACGCAACGCTGGAAGGATCAATGCGACGCATTGCCAGCGAAGGGTTAGGAGCGTTGATCTACCTGCATCAGACCTCGCAGGGATTTTCGATCGAAAAAGTCGGCGAGCGCACCGCGCTCAGTTTCCACGGCGGCCGCGCGCTGACCTCTCTGTACGACAACACCAAACATATCCAGCGCGAGATCGGCATCGGCGCGCAGATCCTGTCGGATCTGAACCTGACGCGAGTCAGGCTGCTGACGAATCGTCCAAAGAAAGTAGCGGCGCTGGAAGGATTCGGGATCGAGATTGTCGAGCAGGTCCCGGTGGAGTTGAGCGAAACTAAGTCCAGGAAGATTTAAATCGGAGATTTCGCCGGCAGCAGGTCTGGGGATCACATGTCCACTGATGTTGCATCAGTCGGAAGCACGCGCCGCACCATTCCTGCGGGCATGATCGACGATGCCCGCAAACACGTCTACGAGGCAGCCGTTCGCACGCCTCTGGTTCGGCTGAACTACGACGGGCCCGCCGAGATTTACCTGAAGCTGGAATGCCTGCAGCCGATCGGGGCATTCAAGATCCGCGGCGCCTACAACGCCGTCCGCCTCTTGCCCGAAGAGCAGCGCAAGCGCGGTGTCTGGACGGTTAGCGCTGGCAACGCCGCACAAGGCGTCGCCCTCGCCGCACGCAAAGCGGGCGTGCCGTGCAAGGTGCTGGTCATGGACACGGCCCCGGCAGCGAAGCTCGACTCCGTACGGCGGCTGGGGGGCGAAATCGTGCAGGCAACTTACGATCAGTGTTGGAAGGCTCTATCGGATCGTGCGCATCCCGCAATGACCGGAACTTTCGTCCACCCGTTTGAAGATGACGAATTCATCGCAGGGAATGCCTCATGCGGTCTGGAAATTCTTGAGGATCTGCCGGGTGTCGACACAGTGGTTGCCGGATTCGGCGGCGGCGGATTGTCGTGCGGCATCGCTTCAGGACTCAAAGAGGGCGGCAGCAAGGCCAAGGTGTTTGCCGCAGAACCCGAAACGGCAGCTCCATTGGCGTATTCGCTCGCGGCGGGATCGCCTCAATATTTTCCCAACTGGAAGGCCAGTTTCGTGGATGGCTGCGGCGGCAAGTCTGTATTCCCCCGCATGTGGGATATCGCTCATCACCTGCTCGCTGGATCGATTGTTTGCACGCTCGAAGAAATTCGCCGGGCGATGAAGATTGTCGCGGAACGCAATCACATCATTGCCGAAGGTGCGGGGGCTTGTGCGGTCGCGGCGGGGCTCAGCGGAAAATGCGGCACGGGAAAGATTGTGTGCGTGGTGAGCGGCGGCAATATTGATCTTTCGGTCTTCGCGAAGATCGTCACCGAAAGTTAGTGTTCCCTCGGGTTAGAACGGTTTGCGCACGACGACTTCCTGATCGCGGATAAAAAATTGCGCCGAGCAACTCTCGGAGCCGCAAATCACGGGAAGGAATCCGTTGATCTGTTTGCGCGTGATCAGGCCCAGCATGCCGCAAGACGGGCACGACAGCACGGCCCAGTAGGGATCTTCTTTTTCGCCGATCTCGCCGGCATTTTCGAGCACAAAGACGGTACCCGGCTGCATCTGTTCCGGAATCCATTCATTCAGGACATCCAGCTCACCGACCATGTGTTCCTCCCCTGTTCGTTTGTGCCCGACCAAAAAGCCTTATGAAGCCTTTCTAGCACGCTTCAGGTAATCCCGCGAAGTTACTGAGGTACTTACCTTTGCGGATGACACGCCGGCACGGACCTGGCGCACGGCGTCGCTCAAACAGACCCCAAGAATCGGCTGATTCGAGTTCTTCAGAATGTCCACAATCTGCTTCGCCGAAGTTTCCAAATAAAGATGATTGCCGTCGGTGAGAAGATGCACGTCGGAGCTTCGGTCGACGATCTCTGCCAGACCCTTGCCAAATTCGCGGTCGAGGAAGCGCATGACCTTGCGGACGCCTTGCAGCGAGAATCCCTTGCGGCGCAGTTGGCAGATCACGGCCACTTCGGTGAGCTGGTTCATCGAGTAGACGCGGCGGTGACCTTCGCGCTCGGGCTTGACGACACCGCGCTCGTCCCACCACTGCAACTGGCGAGGCGTGATGCCCGTCAGCGCGACAACCTCGTTCGATGAGAAGCGATCCTGCATGGGTCCTCAAAAACGTTTAAAACAGAGAATTGGCAAAATGTTTAAGACATTTTAGGCCCAAGCGCGTGATAGTCAATCGGCGGACGGTGGAAAAGGGTTGACTAGAGGAGTTCCTGCCGAGGTTCGAGCAGACCGCCACCGACGAAGTGGACGATCTCTAACTGGTCCCCATCTTTCAGATTGATCTCGGACCAGCGATCGCGAGGAGCGATATCACGGTTCAATTCGACGGCGACGCGATCTGACTTCATCCCTAGCATTTCAATCAGTGCAGTCAAGGTGAACGGCGCGGTTGCATCGCCAAATTCACGGATTTCCCCGTTGATTTGCAGTTTCATGGCGGAGTGATCGAGGAAGGCTATTCGGCCTTGCGCAGCACGAACTTCTTCGTCGCGGTACGGCCTTCGAAGTTTGCCTGCACCAGCAGAGAGGAATCGGGCAAGGCAGCCTCTTCCACTTCGATTTTAATCTCGGCTGCGCCTCCGGAGTCCGCTACTGCCTGCGTATAAAACGGCGCAGCGCCGGGACGCGCGAAGCGGAAGGTGAGTCGTGCGCCGGAGGCGGCCGTTCCCCCTTCGGTCACCCGCAATTGCATGGTGAGGTTTTGCTCCGCATGCACAGACTCGGCGTTGAGCCACTGCACTTCGAGTTCTTTCACTGTGGCAAGGACTTCCGGCTCCGGACGATCGAGGACGTCTTCCAGCTTCCCTTCTCGGATGGCATCGAGTACCGCGCGGTGCTGCTCGCGGAGCTGCTGCTCTTTTTGAGCGTCGCCGAACTGAGCTTCTGCGGTTTTGCCCGCGTAGGAAGTGGCCTTCTTTCCGATGCAGCGTCCGCGCACGAAAACCTGTGTCTGGAGCAGAAGTTCCCCTTCACGCGCCTCACTCTGCACGTGATAGATCGTGTCGCCGTGCTTTACGTCGGTATTGAAGCCGAAAATCATAGGGATTGAGTCATTGAGCAATTGAGCGATTGAGTCATTGAAACGCACCCGAAGAGAGGAGTTCTGGCCTGCACTTCTGCGTCGTTTTCAATCACCCAATCACCAAATTACGCAATCGCAAATTTTTCCTCTCGTTCATTTTCCAAAATTCACCGCGCTCGCTTGACACTCACAAGCGCAAGCCCATAATCTAGAACGTTTAAGCAATCATTGGCGCGAATTATATATAGCTCCTCCTATGCCAGACAATTACTTCGCTCGCTACCTCCCTTTCCTGATCCACATGATCATGGCGGGAGGCATTGCGGCTGCAATTGTCACGCTTTCCTGGATCATTGGACAGCGTAAGCCCACCCGAGCCAAGCTGATGCCCTATGAATCGGGTATGACCCCGGTGGGTGACGCTCGCCAGCGCTTCTCGGTAAAGTTTTATCTGGTCGCTATGCTGTTCATTCTGTTCGATGTAGAGGCGGTGTTCATTTATCCGTGGGCAATCATTTTGCGCGATCTGAAGCGCTTTGGCCTGTGGGAAATGCTGGTGTATATCGGAATCTTTCTGGTTGGCTTCTTCTACGTCTGGAAAAAGGGAGTGCTCGACTGGGGTGAGACTGCGACCGGACGGGAGAGAAGCTGATGCCGCTATCGCCCCCGATTACAGATATTGAACAGTTGAAGAACCATCCGGCGGTGGGGCGGCTTATTGGCTGGAACCCGGAGGCCGTTCAGGAAGTCAAATTTGATCGCGACGAGATGACGATTGTGGTCGATCGCGCCTCGATTCGCGAAGCCTGCGCGCTGCTAAGAGAAGATTCGGACTGCCCGTTCGACTTCCTTTCTGATGTGACCTGCGTAGATTGGTATCCGGCCGAGCCAAGATTCGAGGTCGTGTATCACCTGCTCTCTATACCGAAGAAGGAACGCGTGCGCTTAAAGGTTCGCTTGAATAGTTCAAGCCCGACCGTTGATTCTTTGACTTCAATTTGGCCAGGAGCAAATTTTTTCGAGCGCGAGGTTTTCGATTTGTTCGGCATACGCTTTACCGGGCATCCTTATTTAAGGCGCATCATGATGCCGGAGGACTGGGAAGGTCATCCATTACGGAAGGATTATCCGGTGGAGGGTTACCGCTAATGGCGCATCTGACGCCCACTCCCGTCCTCGAACCCGGCCAGGATCGCACGATGATCCTGAACATGGGACCGCAGCATCCGTCGACCCACGGCGTGCTGCGCGTGCTGCTTGAGATTGATGGCGAAACCGTCGTGCGCCTGATGCCCGACATCGGCTACCTGCACACGGGAATTGAAAAGACCTGCGAAGCGAAGTTCTATCAGCAGGTTGTGCCGCTAACCGACCGCATCGATTATCTGTGCCCCATGACCAACAATCTCTGCTATGTGCTAGCGGTGGAAAAGCTGCTGGGTCTGGAGATTCCGCCGAAGGCGCAGTGGCTGCGCGTGCTGCTGAACGAGTTGACGCGCATCAACTCGCACCTGGTGTGGCTGGGCACGCACGCCATGGATATCGGCGCGTTGACGGTCTTCTTATATTGCTTCCGCGAGCGCGAAGAAGTGCTGAAGATGTTTGAGATGGTCAGCGGACAGCGCATGATGACGTCGTACTTCCGCGTGGGTGGAATTGCGCTGGAACCGCCGCTGGGATTCTTTGATCGGGTACGCGACTTCGCCGGATACTTTCCTGAAAAAGTGGATGAATACGAGAACCTGCTGACGGGGAATCCGATCTGGGGGATGCGGACTAAAGGTGTCGCTCGGATGACTGCAGAAGACGCCATCGCGCTGGGAGCGACTGGACCTACATTGCGCGGCAGCGGTGTGGACATCGATCTGCGGCGCGATATGCCGTACTCGAGCTACGAGAAGTTTCAATTTAAGGTTCCGGTCTCACAGGAGGGCGACGTTTTCGCCCGGTACATGTGCCGCGTGCAGGAGTTGCGGGAGTCGACTGCAATCGTTCGCCAGGCGCTCGACGGAATGCCGGAAGGGCCGATTAAAGCCGATGCCCCGGGGATCGTGCTGCCAGACCGCGAGAAGATGAAGACTCAAATGGAGTCCCTCATCTATCACTTCAAGATTATTACCGAAGGCTTTGCAGTTCCTGCAGGTGAGGTCTATCAGGCGGTCGAGTCACCACGTGGCGAGATGGGCTATTACATCGTGAGTGATGGTACGGCTAAGCCTTACCGGGTGCACATGCGGTCGGCTTGCTTTGCCAATTTGCAGACGCTGGCGAAGATGTGCGAAGGACACCTGCTGGCAGATGTTGTGGCGGCGATTGGAAGCATCGATATCGTGCTGGGAGAGATTGACCGGTAGGACGATTGAGCGATTGGGCGATCGGGTCATTTAGCGATTAGGTTTAGAGGGCAGCCTGTGAGCAGTCAGCCGGAGCAGTTGCGGGATCGAGCGAAAATTTTTATGCGTTTTTCTGACGAATTCGAGGCGCGGTTTGCGGAGATGGTCCCGCATTATCCAACCAAGCGCTCCGCCTTGGTGCCGACTCTGCTTTATGCGCAGGATGAGGTTGGATACCTGAGCGATGATGTCATCGCGGAGATCGCCGGGCGCCTCGATCTGACAGAACTCGAAGTTCGCAACGTGATCAGCTACTACTCCATGCTGACCACCAAGCCGCGCGGTAAGTACAACGTGCAGGTGTGCACGAACATCAGCTGCATGGTGCGGGGCGGCGAAGAGATTCTGCATCATTGCGCGAAGAAGCTGGGCATCGGGCACAAGCAAACCACGCAGGATGGCATGTTCACGCTAGAAGAGGTGGAGTGCATCGGGGCGTGCAGCTGGGCTCCGGCGGCGCAAGTCAATTACGACTTTCACGAGAACCTGACGCCGGAAAAAATGGACCAGATTCTCGACGAGTACAAGAAGAAGGGAACCCAATAGATCTATTTAATCATTTAGTCATTTAAGCATTGATTCAATGACTAAATGACTAAATGACTAAATGTCATGGCTGATTTAGTGTCACATCCCGACGAGGTAAAGGTCGTTTCCCGGCGCTTTGGCGTGGGCGCGACCAACATCGACCGCTACCTCGAGCTTGATGGCTACAAGGCCGTGCAGAAGGCACTGGCTATGGAGCCAGACGCCATTATTAATGAGGTGAAAAGTTCTGGGCTTCGCGGGCGTGGTGGCGCCGGATTCTCGACCGGGATGAAGTGGTCGTTCGTTCCCAAGCAATCGGCGAAGCCGAAATACGTCCTGTGCAATGGCGACGAGAGCGAACCCGGTACATGCAAAGACCGGCTCATTTTCGAGCACGATCCGCATTCGGTGATCGAGGGCGTAATGATCGCTGCCCTGGCTGTGGGCGCGAAGAGCGGCTACATATATATTCGCGGCGAATATCGGTACTTGTCGAACATCATGCAGAAGGCGATCAAGGACGCCTATGGCAAGGGATTTGTTGGGAACAACATCTTCGGCAGCGGACGCGATCTGGACATCTACTGGCACGGCGGAGCGGGAGCTTATGAAGTCGGGGAAGAATCGGCGTTAATGGAGTCGCTCGAAGGCAAGCGCGGGATACCGCGCATCCGGCCTCCCTTCCCTGCTGTAGTGGGACTGTGGGGCGGGCCGACGGTCATTAATAATGCCGAGACGCTGGCGAATGTGCCTCACATTATTCTGGGCGGCGCGGACTGGTATGCGAAGCTGGGCACTCCGAAAAATGGCGGTACCCGCTTGTTCTGCCTCAGCGGAAATATCGCGAAGCCCGGTGTGTACGAACTGCCCATGGGCTACAACTTGAAGAAGATGCTCTACGACGTGGGCGGAGGCATTCCCAACGGGCGCACATTGAAGGGGGTGGTCCCGGGTGGGTCATCTTGCCCGGTGCTGACTGCCGACGAGATAGACGTCGCGATGGATTTTGATTCCGTGGCGAAGGCCGGTTCAATGCTCGGATCCGGCGGCGTGGTCGTGATCGACGACGCGCAATGCATCGTGAAGTTTGCGTTGCGGACGATGAAGTTCTACCAGCACGAGAGTTGCGGGTGGTGCATCCCATGCCGCGAAGGAACCGACTGGCTGAAGAAGACGCTGATCCGTTTTCACAACGGCGGTGGAATGAAAAAAGACATCGACAACATGCAGTACCTGGCGGAGAACATGCTGGGACGCACGTTCTGTCCGCTGGGCGATGCGGCGGCGATGCCGACAATCGGATTCGTGAAGAAGTTCAGGAAAGAGTTTGAAGATCACCTGGACGGAAAGCCGTGCCCCTACGAAAAGACCGGGGCGGCCGAAGAGGCTGCGGTGCTGGCGCACTAACGATATTGAGTCATTGGGCGACCGGGTGATTCAGCGATTGAAAATCTCGTAGCGTCGGGTTTTCAATCACTCAATGGCTCAATCGCACAATCACTCAATCACAAAATTTTCATGGCTGATGTAAATCTCACTGTCGACGGCAAGAAAGTTACCGCTCCCGCGGGCACGCTTCTAATCGAAGCCTGCAAGACCGTGGGCATCGAAGTGCCCTCGTTCTGCTACTACCCCAACCTCTCTCTGCAGGGCGCTTGCCGCATGTGCCTGGTGAAAATTGAAAAAATGCCCAAGCTGCAAACCGCCTGTACGACGGTCATCGGCGAAGGCATGGTCGTCACCACCGAGAGCGAAGAGATCAAGCAGGCGCGCAAGTCGATGCTCGAAATGCTGCTTGGCAACCATCCGCTGGATTGCCCGGTATGCGACGCGGGTGGCGAGTGCGAATTGCAGGACATGACGTTTTCCTACGGGGCTGCCGAGTCGAAATACATGGAGGCGAAGACACACAAAGAGGAGCAGCAGTGGTCTCCGGTGGTGTACTTCGACCGGCCGCGCTGCATTCTCTGCTATCGCTGCGTGAGGGTGTGCGGCGAGGGCATGGATGTGTGGGCTCTCGGGGTGCAGAACCGCGGAGTCAGTTCACTGATCGCGCCGAATAAAGAAGATCATCTGGAATGTGAAGAGTGCGGGATGTGTATCGACATTTGCCCGGTCGGCGCACTCACTTCCGGCGCCTATCGATATAAGACGCGCCCGTGGGAGATGAAGCACGTGGGCACGGTCTGCACCCACTGCGGCGATGGCTGCAAGACCACGCTCGGCGTGCGGCGGTCCGATACCGGCATGGAGATCGTCCGGGGCGACAACCGCGACAAGAGCGGCACTAACGGCGACTTCCTGTGCATCAAGGGGCGCTACGCGTTCGACTTTGCTAGTAATGAAGAGCGGCTTACGCGGCCGCTGATCCGCAAGAATGGGAAGCTGACGCCTGCGAGTTGGGAAGACGCGTTTGAGCTGGTCGGCAAGAAGTTTGCTGAAATTCGCGATAAAGATGGCGGAGCGGCCATCGGAGTGATCGGCTCGAACCGTACGACAAACGAAGAGGCTTACCTGCTTTCGAAATTCGCGCGCACAGCACTGAAGACGAACAACGTTGATCACCACCGGACGGCGGACTTCCCTGCTTTCGCGGCCGCGCTGCGGGGGCAAACGGATCGAACGGCGAGTATGGCCGATGCTTTTACCGCGCCGGCGCTTCTGCTGATTGGCAATGATCCGACGGAGCAGCATCCGCTGCTGGCCTGGCAGATTCGGAACAATGTCCGGCTGCATCGGGCGAAGCTGTACGTGGTGAACTCACGATCGATCAAGCTGCGGCGGCAAGCAACGAGTTTCGTGCAGATTCCAGGAGGAGCGGAAGGCAAGGTAGCAGCGTTCCTAGCTGGGGACGACACGGCGCTTGAGGCGATTGCGAATGCCGACAGCGCGGCCCAACCGGCCGCGCCGGACGGGCGAGGGCGCCCGTCCTCACATGAGCAGTGGCGAGGTCTTCGCGACACGTTACGTAACGAGCCGAATCTGGTTGTGGTCTTCGGATCCGAGATTCAGGACATTAGCATCCAGCAACTCGTCTCTGCCCTGCCGAACGCGAAATTCATCTGTCTGGCGGATTACGCGAACTCTCGCGGCGCAGCCGACATGGGGCTTTATCCAGATCTGCTGCCCGGGTACCACGTGGCAAATGGAACTGGCCCATTCCATGAGGAATGGAACGTTCCGCAAACGCCAGGCATGCACACCAACGAAATGGTCGTCGCTGCCCAAGCCGGCAAGCTGAAGGCGCTTTATGTCGTGGGATCGAATCCGATCGGGCGGATGCAGATTGATCCCTTTGCATTCTCGAAGAGCTTTGTTGTCGTGCAGGACATGTTCCTGACTGAGACCGCTGTGATCGCTGACGTGGTGTTGCCCGCGGCAAACGCATATGAAAAAGCCGGCACGATGACGAATACCTGTGGCGACATTCAGCTCGTGAAGAAAGCGGGTGAGGTCTCGGGAACGAAGCCGGATTTCGAGATGATCGTCCGCATCGCTGACGCGATGGGCCACGACATTATCAAGCTTGTGCCCTTCGGCGCTGGAGTTCGCGCCGACATGGGCCAGGCGCGTGGCGCACAGTCCGGAGAAGTTGATCGGCACGCGGTGTGGCTTGAGAATCAGGGTCTCGAACCAAAGCTGAGCCCGCTCGATCCGATGGCGATTCTGGACGAGATTCAGCGGTTGGTGCCGGGCTACGACGTGTCGCGCGCAAATCTGCTGGCGGGAAATACCGAGCACACGTCTCTCCAGAAGAGCGGTGGAGGAGTCACGCAGCAGAAGAAAGATGCGCCGGTCGTCATCTCACCGGCGAACGACACTCTGTTCACTTCAGGCACACTCGGTCGATACTCGCGCGCGCTGAAATCGGTGATGGAAGCACACGAAGTCAAGCCGTCGGAAGTAGCGGCAGACTGAAGATTTTCTTGGCAGTTCAGTTGGCGGTCAGAAAATGCAGTCCCAGAATCAGAGAGAGGAAGTAGCAAGTTGCCAATCTGGGTTTACATCGTAGCCTCTGTCATCAAGTCAGCCATCGTTTTAGTGGTGCTGCTCACGGCAGTGGCGTACACGGTCTGGCTGGAGCGCAAGGTTGTGGGCCACATGCAGAACCGCTGGGGACCTACTCGCGTGGGTCCGTTCGGCCTGCTGCAGCCGGCCGCCGACGGACTCAAATTCCTCTTCAAAGAAGATCTGACTCCACCGCACGTGTACAAGCCGCTGTTTCTGGCGGCGCCACTGATCGCTGTCATTTTCGCGCTGACCTCGATTGCGGTGATACCGTTCGGGAATCCGGTCACAATTTTTGGCTACACCTTCCCGCTTCAGATCACAACCGACGTCAATACTGGCCTGCTGCTCATTCTGGGTGTGACCTCGATCGGTGTGTACGGCGTTGCGTTGGCTGGATGGTCCTCGAACAACAAGTATTCCCTGCTCGGCGGGTTGCGCGCCAGCGCGCAGATGGTGAGCTACGAAATTTCCCTCGGCTTGTCGCTGGTGGGCGTGCTGATTATGGCGGGCAGCTTCAGCCTGAACGACATTGTGTCTGCACAGCGCGGTCATTTCCTCGGATTTATTCCGCGCTGGAACATCTTCACTGGTCAGATCGTCGGATTCTTCTGCTACCTGATGGCGGCTTATGCGGAGACAAACCGCATCCCGTTTGACTTGCCCGAAGCCGAAACAGAACTCGTGGCCGGCTATCACACCGAATACAGTGCCATGAAGTTTGCCATGTTTTTCATGGCCGAGTACGCGAACATGATCACGGTCGCATGCGTTGCGACACTGCTGTTCTTAGGCGGATGGAATGGGCCGATCTTTGGTCCGCCAATTCTGCAGGCGATCCTTCCCGTGTTCTGGTTCGGAGCCAAGGTTTTTGCATTTCTCTTTTTATATATATGGGTGCGCGGGACATTGCCGCGCTTTCGCTACGACCAACTGATGGCTTTCGGATGGAAGTTCCTGTTGCCCGTAGCGCTCGTGAATCTGATCGCCACGGCAATTGCAGTGGCGTGGTGAGGTAGGCAGTACTCAGTACCGAGTACTCAGTACCCAGTTAAAGCAGTTTTGGGGACTAGTATCCGGCTCAAACTTTTCTGAGTGCTGAGTGATTTTTACTGAAATTCATGCTCAGTGTGCACTTAATTTTGTTTCTGGCGTTCGGAGCCATCGCTGTGGCGGGTGCGGTCAACCTGCTGGTGCAGCGACATCCGATCAACAGCGCCCTCTCGCTGATCGCCGTGATGGCGGCGCTCGCAGGCGAATATCTTCTGCTCGGGGCGGAGTTCGTCGCCGCAGTGCAAGTGATCGTCTACGCCGGCGCGATCATGGTGCTGTTCGTGTTCGTCATCATGCTTCTGAATGCAGGAGTCGAAGATCAGACCAAGGGCAGCCGTGTCGCCATGCTGCTCGGCATTCCCGGAATGCTGGTCGGCAGCCTGCTGGTCGCGTGGGTCGTTCTTAAACATTCCGGCACAGAGGCAGTCGCTGCCGGTGCATTGCCCGGAGCGCCAAAAGTCATTGGACAGTTACTGTTTCACGAGTTTCTGTTGCCCTTTGAAATCACATCGATTCTGATCCTGATCGCCATCATGGGTGCAGTGGTGCTGGCGAGCAAGCCGACGGTCCCGGGCGGCGGACCGGCAAAGAAGGTGAATGACTAATGGTTCCCTTGTCCTATTACCTCGTGCTCAGCGGAATTCTGTTCGCGTGTGGCGTGACCGGGTTTCTCATCAAGCGCAACATCATCACCATCTTCATGTCGATTGAGTTGATGCTCAATGGCGTGAATCTGTCGTTCGTCGCTTTTGCCGCGCACTGGCATGCTTTGGCTGGCCAGGTCTTCGTCTTCTTCGTGATGGTGGTGGCAGCGGCCGAAGCGGCCGTGGGTCTGGCCATCATTATTGCGGTCTACCGGACGCGCGAGACGCTGAATATCGACCAGGTAAATTTGCTCAAGCTATGACGCAGAATCCCTATCTCTGGCTGATTCCGACGCTGCCGCTGGCCGGGGCCGCGATCAATGGATTTCTGGGGCGCCGCTCGTCGAAGAGGGCGGTCACTACGATCGCCCTGGTTTTCCCGGGATTAGCCTTCGCTTTGGCCCTTTGGATTGCGTTCGGATTTTCCTCGGCGGCTGCGCCCTATACATTTGATCTTGCTCACTGGATCCGCTCGGGAAGTTTCTCTGCAGACTTTGCGTTTTATCTGGATCAGCTCTCGCTGGTGATGTTGCTGGTCGTGACGGGTGTGGGCTTCCTGATTCATGTGTACTCTGTCGGCTACATGGCCGAGGATCCCAGCTTTTACCGGTTCTTTACCTACCTGAACCTGTTCATGTTTTTCATGCTCACGCTGATTCTGGCGAACAACTACCTGCTGATGTTCATCGGGTGGGAGGGCGTCGGGCTGGCGTCATATCTGCTGATTGGGTTCTGGTTCACGAAAGACTCGGCGGCGTCCGCCGGCAAGAAAGCGTTCATCGTTAACCGGATCGGTGACTTCGGATTCCTCATCGGGCTGTTCCTGATCATCCAGCATTTTGGTTCGCTGAATTTCACTGAAGTATTCGCCAAGATGCAACCTCTTGCGACGGAGACATCCGGGGCGGGATTGCTGACCGCGATCGGAATTCTGCTGATGGTCGGAGCCTGCGGCAAGTCGGCGCAGATTCCGCTGTACGTATGGCTGCCCGACGCGATGGAAGGTCCGACCCCGGTTTCTGCCCTGATCCATGCGGCGACGATGGTGACCGCGGGTGTTTATATGGTGGCGCGATCGCACGTGATTTTCGAGCGCGCGCCCATCGCACTTACAGTCGTCGCAATCATCGGCACATTGACGGCCTTGTTCGCCGCGACGATTGGCATCACGCAGACGGATATCAAGAAGGTTCTTGCTTACTCCACGGTCTCGCAGCTGGGCTACATGTTTGTGGCTTGTGGGGTGGGAGCCTTTTCGGCCGGTATCTTCCACTTAATGACGCATGCCTTCTTCAAGGGCCTCCTGTTCCTTGGGGCTGGTTCAGTGATTCACGCGGTGGGTGGCGAGCAGGACATGCGCAAAATGGGCGGCCTTCGCTCCTACATCCCGTGGACTTTCATGACGATGCTGATCGCGACGCTGGCGATCTCTGGAATCCCTCCATTCGCCGGCTTCTGGAGCAAGGACGAGATTCTGTGGAAGGCCTATGAGGCAAATTGGGTGTATTGGCTGATCGGAGTCGTCACGGCGCTCATCACATCCTTTTATATGTTCCGTTTGCTGTTCATGACGTTTTGGGGGGACTACAAAGGAATCCAGGTCGACGATCACGGGCACGCACATGCAACCCACGGACATGGCGACCACGGGCATGGGGAACCGCACGAGAGTCCTGGGGTCATGCTCGTTCCTTTAATGATCTTAGCGTTGCTGTCGACGGTGGGAGGACTCGTCGGGATACACAACGGATTCGAACACTTTCTCGAACCGGTGTTTGGCTCAGAATTCCCGAAGGCGATTACTGAGGGATCCGGCAATACCGAATGGTTGCTGATGGGTATCTCGGTTCTGTTCGCAATCGCTGGTGCCGTGATTGCGTACGTGCTGTATGTCAGCAAGCCATATCTACCGGAGAAGATCGCCGCGTCTTTGGGCAGCTTCTACGAAGCGGTGCTGAACAAGTATTACGTCGACGAGCTTTATGCCAAGCTTTTCGTCAAGCCGGTGGTGGATGGCTCGACTGCGATTCTGTGGCAAGGCGTCGACCGCAAGGTGATCGACGACACGGTGAACGACGCTGCCGACGGCGCGCGGCACGTGTCCGATGAAGTGCGGCATATGCAGTCGGGAAATCTGCGGTCTTACGCTGGCTGGATCGCGGCTGGAGCAGCCGTCTTGATCGCCTACATGATCTGGCTGGGGGTGGGGCGATGAACGACGCTCTCAGTCCCTACATTGTTTCGCTCGTCACGTTCGCCCCGCTGGCAGGCGCACTGCTGCTTACCATTCTGCCACGCCGTGATCGCGACCTCCGAGTCATCGCGTTTCTGGTTTCGCTGATCACTTTTGCTTTCTCACTGCATCTACCCGTCCATTTCCATCGTGGACTGCCGGGCTTCCAGTTCGAGATTGACAAGCAATGGATCTCCAGCCCGAACATTCACTACCACATGGCCATCGATGGCATTTCGATGTGGCTGGTGGTTCTGACTACGTTCCTCACGCCGCTGTGCGTGCTGATCTCGTGGAAGTCAGTACACGATCGGGTGAAAGAGTTCTTCATCCTTCTACTCATCCTGGAAACGGCACTGATCGGCGTGTTCACCTCGCTCGATCTGTTCCTGTTCTACTTCTTCTGGGAAGCGACCCTGATCCCGATGGCTCTTTTGATCGGCGTTTTCGGCCACGAGCGCAAGGTTTATGCGGCGGTGAAGTTCTTCATGTACACGATGATCGCGTCGGTGTTCATGCTGGCGGCGATCCTCTGGCTCTACGCGCATACGGGCAGCTTTGATTTTGTCGTCATTCGCGATCAGATTGCGCGCGGTGGCATCGCGAACTTCCCTGCCGCGGCGCAATGGCTCTTCTTGGGCTTCTTCCTGGCATTCGCCGTTAAGGTGCCGCTGTTCCCGTTCCATACATGGTTGCCTGATGCACACGTGGAGGCTCCGACGGCGGGATCCGTACTGCTGGCGGGCGTTCTGCTGAAGATGGGAACGTACGGAATGCTGCGCTTCAACCTCGGATTGTTCCCCGAGCAGGCGCGCCACAATGCTCCATGGATCATGACGCTGGCGCTGATCGGCATCATCTATGGCGCGCTGGTCGCGATGGTGCAGCCGAACATGAAGAAGCTGATCGCCTACTCGTCGGTCAGCCACCTGGGATTTGTGGTGCTCGGGATTTTCAGCTTCACACAGTCCGGACTGAACGGCGCGATGTTCGTCATGCTGGCGCATGGCGTTTCGACGGGCGGACTCTTCATGCTGGCCGGGATTCTTCACGAGCGCCGGCATACTTACGAGATCTCCGAATTCGGTGGACTGGCCGCGATCATGCCGGTTTACTCAGCTTCATACCTGTTCATCGTTCTGGCGTCGGTTGGACTGCCGCTGCTGAATGGGTTCGTCGGTGAGTTCCTGGTACTGAATGGCGCGTTCCAGGCAAAGCCGATCTACGGAATCCTTGGAGCGACAGGCGTCATATGGAGCGCCTGCTATCTACTATGGATGTTCCAGCGTGTCTTCTACGGCAAGGTGACGAACCCGGTGAACAACTCCATGGCCGATATGCTGGGCGTTGAGAAGGCTGCGGTTTGGCCGTGTGCGGTGGCGGCTCTGGTGATGGGAGTGGCACCGATCTTGTGGCTGGCGGCGATTGATCCGGCCGTACAGAACGCTCTCATGCCGTTCGGCCAGATGATCAGCAAGGCGGTGATGCAATGACGATGCTTCCCGCCGTTTTGCTGCAAGCCATTCCTCAAACTGAGGATTACATCCGCATTCTGCCGGAACTGGTGCTGTCGATATTCGGCATCATCGTAATGCTTCTGGACCCTTTCGTCGACGAAGAAAGAAGCCAGAAGACTCTGGGCGGAATTGCGTTCGTCGGAGCGGTGGCTGCATTGTTTTCGACCTGGTACACGGCGAAGTCGCCGGGGCTCGCATTCTCGAACACCATCCGGATTGATAGCTTCAGTATTTTCTTTATCTTTCTGGTGATCGTCATCGCCGCGGTTGTGATTTTGAGTTCGTTCGAGTACATGGCGGTGCAGCGGATTCGTGCAGGAGAGTATTACGCTCTGATCCTGTTTGGCGTTGTCGGCATGTCGCTGATGTCTTCGGCGATCGAACTGGTACTGATTTTCATCGGCCTCGAAATCTCATCGATCTCGACTTACATCCTTGCGGGATTCCGCCGTAACGAAGCCGCGAGCAGCGAGTCGTCGTTGAAGTATTTCCTGCTGGGATCGTTTGCCACTGCATTTTTTCTTTACGGCGTCGCGCTGATGTTTGGCGCCACAGGATCGACCAACATCGACGTTATCGCACAGAAATTGCAATCGTCGCCCGCCGAGCTGCTCGTTTTCGTGGCCATGGCACTGATGTTTGTTGGACTCGGATTTAAAGTGGCGGCAGCACCGTTCCATGTCTGGACACCGGATGTCTACGAGGGAGCGCCTGCACCGGTGGTCGGCTTCATGTCGACTGCACCCAAGGCGGCCGCATTCGCCGTGCTGCTGCGGGTGGTATTCGCCATCAATGCCCCGGGACGTTTCTGGTTCTTATGGGTTGCGGCAGCGCTCTCGATGACTTTGGGTAACGTTGGCGCGCTGGTGCAGTCGAATGTGAAGCGACTGCTGGCGTACTCCTCGATCGCGCATGCCGGATACTTGCTCGTGGCCTTCGCCATGACGACGCCGGAGAATTCGGCTACCGGAATCTCCGCGGCGATGTTCTACACCGCCGCCTATGCTGCCATGAATGTGGGCGCGTTTACGGTAGTCAGCCACTTCGCCAATGCAGGCGAACGGTACGTGACGCTCGAGGACTATGAAGGATTAGGCCGGTCGTCTCCCATTCTGGCCGCGTCACTCACGATTTTTCTGCTGTCGCTTATCGGAATTCCCATGACTGGCGGCTTTTTCGCCAAATTCTACGTATTCAACGCTGCCATCCGGGCGAATTTGATCTGGCTAACCCTGATCGGCGTCGTCAACAGCGCGATCGGAGCGTATTACTACCTGCGTATTATCGTTGCCATGTATATGCGAGAGTCGCGCAAAGAGGTTCCTGTCACTCCGGTCTCATTTGGAGTTGGATTGGCGCTCGCGCTGAGTCTGATTGCGACTTTGTACCTTGGCCTGCTCCCCAATCGCGTGCTGCAGATCGCGCAACACTCCGCGCAGGACCTGCTTCCGCAATCGTCGGCCGCCGCGGCGAATGCAGCTCCGACACCGCCGGGCACAACGGTTCCTCAGCCATAAACTTTCGGCAGAAAACACAAATCCTGCATTTGACAAGGGCCATGACGTGCGTGCATCATGGGTCCACTAAGTTTCCAGTTCAGTCCTTTCTCAAGCCATAAAGAACCGGTTAGCAGGCCTTTGGAGGAGAACACATGGTACAAGTAATTTGCAGGCTTTGGTCCGAAGAAGCGGGGCAAGATATCGCCGAATACGCCGTGATGCTGGCAGTGATTCTGGTTTTGGTGGTAGGAACGGTTCGGCTCATCGGGTCGAATGCCAATAATGCGTTCTCCAGCGTAGCCAGTTCATTGCAGTAACGTTGTTCCATTGAGGTTCCGAGGTGCTGGACGGCCTCGCAAGAGACATCTATGACACGATTTACTTCAGGTTTCGCTTACGCCGGGTGCTACTGGTTTACGGTAGCGGCTGCGGGGCGGCTTGGAGTGAGGTGAGCCAACAGGCTACCTGAAATACCAAGCTTAAACGCAAGCCGCGATCCACGGATCGCGGCTTTTGATTTATCGGCACAAATTGGGCCGAAACAATTCACCAGGAGACCAGTCCCCATGATTGTCAACATGTCAGAAAAGGCTACGGAGCAGGAAATCAACCACATCATCGATCGCATCCGGGAGGCGGGCTACCAGCCCCACGTCACGCGCGGAACCGAACGCACGATTGTCGCGGCAGTGGGCTCGGGACGGCGTCACGAGATTGAGGCGCTTCAGGTCGCGCCGGGCGTCGATAACGTAGTTGCCATCGCTCAGCCGTTCAAGCTGGTGAGCCGGCAAGTGAAACCCGAACGCTCAATCGTCAAGATCGATGGCGTGTCGATCGGCGGGCCGGAGGTGGTCGTGATTGCCGGACCGTGCTCGGTGGAATCACGTGAGCAACTGCTCGATACCGCGCACGCCGTAAAGCGCGCAGGAGCTACCATGCTGCGCGGCGGCGCCTACAAGCCACGAACATCCCCCTATGACTTTCAGGGCCTGGGGATTGAAGCGCTGAAAATTCTGCGCCAGGCAAAAGAGGATACGGGATTGCCTGTGGTCACCGAAGTGATGAGCACGGAAGATATCGACTTGATTTGTGAATATGTCGACATGCTGCAGGTGGGAGCACGCAATATGCAAAACTTCGCTCTTCTGCGGCGGCTGGCAAATGTGAACAAACCCATCTTGCTCAAGCGCGGGCCATCGGCAACGGTAAAAGAGTGGCTGCTCGCCGCCGAGTACCTGCTATCGGGCGGAAACAATCAGGTCGTACTCTGCGAGCGAGGCATCAAAACATTTGAGACGGAAATGCGTAACACGATGGACCTGGCCGCGATCGCGCTGGCTCGTGATCTGTCACACTTGCCGGTCATTGCAGATCCTTCCCACGGAACCGGCAAGCAGAGCCTGATTGCGGCCGTGTCCCGCGCTGCCGTAGCGGTGGGTGCAGACGGACTGATCATCGAGGTACATCCCTGCCCCGAGCGCGCGCTTTCCGACGGTCCTCAGTCGCTGGACTTCGCGGGATTCGGACGCGTCATGCGAGCGTTAGCAGAGCCGCTGCGGCAGACGGCGCGGCCGCAGGTAGTTCAAGCGGCGGTATAAACGAATATTACGACCTCGCGGCCGCTTCAGACTAGTAAATCCGCCGCGGTGCCGCTGCTGAGCTAGTGAGCGTTTGCCGGCTGTTTGGGCCGCATCGCCGGATCTCCGAACAGAACAAACGTCCGGCGAACATCGGGGTCGGTGATGGACGCTTTGGCATTCACTATGGCCTGGCCAAGCGTCTCGCCATTCACGCTGAACGCGTTCTGCACAATCAGAGTATCCAGCGTGGTCTGCGGCGGAGCCTGATTCAAACCGCTCGATGCCACAACAGCCACACCGCCTCCGTTCTGAGCAAGGATGAGATCGATGCCGAGAGGCTCCGCATAGACATCCTGAAAGAATCCGTTCAGGCAGTCCATAATCAGGAAGATCGGCAGCTGCGAACTATTGGTCAGCGTGCTCACCGTAGTCTCATCGAAGATGTCTGACCCGGACCACTGCTCTTCCGAACCGTGCCCCAGATAGTTCACCAACAACTGACCCGAGTTAATGGAGTTGACGATGTCTGTTCGAGCGGCGGCAACGCCAACGGTGTCGACGAAGACATCGGTCACTAGCACGTTCGAAGGCAGTAGAGCCTGGACCGTCTGACTGTCTTGCGTAAAGTCATCGGAAGGATCGTCCTTGTCGGCGACGAAAAGAGCGTTGGAAGTCCAAGGCCCGTTCGTCGAGTTCCCTTCGTAAGTGGCGATCTTGCCGATCACCGTCTGCGCCTCGATGGGCGTGCTGACAGGCAGACGTCCTGTGGCGATTGTTGGGTACCCGGTATTCGTGAAGTCCGAGAACCAATCGTCGGAAGCCGTCATCATGCTCGAGCTGGCGATCATGCGTGTCGGAACATAGTCCAGGTTTCCGAAGCCGAGATAATTCCGCGGATCGAGTGAGGCACGGCCATTGAGAAGCAGGAACGTGGGCGCCTTCTTCCAGTGATGCGTTGCCGCCCAGAGGAAACGTTTGATGGCGAATGGGCTGCGTTCCCCGAAGTTGAACTCGTCATACAATTCGCCGACGGGCACGACAGCGGACGTCTTTCCCTCAGCCTCGTGAGCTCGCACCAGCGGTCTCAGTGCGGCGGCGAAGTCGCCATGCGTGACCATCGCGATGTCGGCCCCGGGCAGCGCAGCATGCCATTCGGACGGATGATTCGGAACAATTTCGTGTTGCGGCAGGCTGATGTAATTCGCCACTGCGAACAATGTATGCCGCAGTGACAATCCCGGTTTCGTAGTCATGAACGGCACCTGCACCGCGATCTCGTACTTGCCGTTGGTCGAAGTGACCTTCGGAGTCAACAACACTGGCATGCTCGGGTCGGTAATGTCGAGAACCGTGGGAGCGCTGTCGAAATTCGTGACTTTGATTTCTTCGCCAGCGCGTCCCGTGAACTTCAAACGGTCTGCGTCCGCTTCGTACTGGTGAGCGTATGTGATCCGAACGTAGTCCACCAGGCTAGTATCGTAATCGCCATTGAGCGCGGTAAGCGTGACTGTGTTTGCCCAAGGCACGAGCACGCCCGGCGGGATCGGAACTTTCATCGTTCCCTGATCCTGGCCGGTGAAGACGATATCGCTGATGTTGGTACCATTCAGAGCGACCTGCACATCGTGCGGATAGCCCACGATGACGCCTTGTAGCGCAATCTCGAGTTGTGGCACCTGCGCCGAGTTCGCATCCAGATGCGGCACTTCGATGGCTTGATCCACCGGTGTGGAGGAGACCAGCGATCCGAAGAAGTTTTGACCGTTCGTGGTTAGCAACGCAGCGAAATAAATCGTATGTTGCTGGAGTTCCACAGTCGTCGAATAACTGGCCGGTTGCTGGTTCGAACCCGATGATGGCGGAAGTTGCGGCATGCGGAGCCCGGGATCGTTACCGACTACGAGCCAGTACACGCGAGTCCCTGAAAATACCGTGTTGATTCCCGTGCCATAGAAGTTGACTGCAGCGCCCGGTCCGAATCCTCCGGGACCGGCCGTTGCTCCAGTAATCTGGATGGGTTGCTCGATCGCCTCGGCATATAAGTGGAGCAATGCAGGATCCACGTTTGGATCAAGGCCGGCCTGCACCAACTGAGGCTGGGTAATGCTGTGCCAGCCTTCCTGCTGTACATGGATCTTCACTGCCGGATGTGCTGCCAATTCAAACTGTTTCTGCCACTGCGCTGATGTTGGCTTCGAAACCTGCGCAAAGCTTTCAACAATGTGACTCAACTGGCTGCCCGGCGTTGGCGGCTGGGCCTGGTTCATCTGGTTGAGCATGCGCGCCTCGGGAGCAGTTACATCGCTATTCGTCGAATTTGAAACCGAGACAGGCCCGTGCATAGTGCGCGTGCCATTGATATCGACATCCTCGAGCCAGTATGACGCTCCGGAAACGGGCGTGGCGGGATCCAACCACGTGTAACTCCTGCCGCCGTGCTTGGGCAATGCGCCGGTCATCAGCAGCGCCGAACCCGCGATGACAGAAGGATTCATGCGCACCTTGGTTCCGTTCACGTCACGGTAGACGTTGAAGCCGAGATTGTGCGATTCTCCACCCGTCTTCCATGTCAGGACAGCTCTGCGGCTGCCATTCTTGTCAGTCGCGTAGTGAGCCGCGAACGAAACCAGCGTGACCTTGGTCGGCTGTAGAACGATCACAGATATCGTTGATGTATTGTTGGTTAAGTTCGGATCCGTCTGATCCGCCGTCACGCTGGCAGTATTCGAGATCACTCCAGCCTGGCCCGGAATCGTCAGGATTGAGATGGTTGCTGTTCCAGCATTCAACATTGTCCCCAGCAGGCACGTCACGGTGCCGCCTGCCTCGGAACACGTGCCTTGTGTTGTCGTGGAGGATAGGTAAGTGACCGTAGATGGCAGAGTGTCGGTGACAGTGACATTTGTTGCCGTGGCCGGACCATTGTTGGTTACGGCCAGCGAGTAGAGGAGCGGCGTACCTTCTGTTACGGGATTCGGCGTGGCCGTCTTAACGATGGCCATATCCGCCGAATTCGCATTAGCAACTACGACCGTGGCACTCGCGCTATTGTTCGTCAGACCGGGAACGATGTTGGGGGCATTTGCTGTGACCGTGTCGGTGATGTTTGTGCCGGTCGCCGTCGTCGCGGGTACTTGCAATACAAGGGTGAAGCTCGCGGTGCTGTTAACCGTCATTCTGCCACCGTCAGTACAAGTAATGGTGCCTGTACCACCTACGGCGGGAGTGATGCAGGTCCATCCAGCCGGAGGGGTGATCGACTGGAATGTCGTGTTGGGGGGCGTCACCTCGGTGATGGTCGCACCGACCGTCGTGCGCGCTGGCCCAAGGTTTTGCACCGTCTGCGTGTACGTAACATTGCTGCCGGCTGAGACTGATGTCGGTGTGGCAGTATTTGTAGCTACGAGGTCGGACTGAGTGACCAAGGCAACCACGTCGGAAGCAGAAGCAGTGTTATTCGCGGTGTTGGGATCAGTAATCGACGAAGTTACATTTGCGGTTTCGTTGATGGCCGTTCCGGCCGCAGTGCCCGCAGTAACCGTCACGGTGTAAGTGATCGTCGCAGTACCGGGCGCAAGGCTTGGGTCTGTACAAGTCAAAGTAGCAACCGTGCAAGTCCATCCGGCGGGCCCTGTCAGCGTAGCCGCAGTTGTATTTGCCGGCAGAGTCTCGGTCAGGCTCACACTCGTCGCCGTGCTTGGTCCCCCGTTAGTAACAACTTGCGTATACGTGATGTTATTGCCTGCCTGGACTGGAACCGGAGCGGGTGTGTTCGTTACAGAGAGGTCTGCGGAATCGAGTACATAAGTGCCAACTGTCACCGCGTTGTTGCCACTATTCGGATCGCCCGTCGTCGAGCTGACGGTATCCGTTTGTGTGAGGTTTGTCCCCTGGGCCATCGTTGAAGGCACCGTCACCACAAACGTAAAGGCGGTTGTGGTGGTGTTGGCAGCTAGATTGGCGGTGTCGGTGCAGGTCAATGTCCCCAGGACACACGTCCATCCTGCAGGCCCGGTCAACGAAAACGCGGTCGTCCCCGCCGGCAGAGTTTCCACAAGCTTGGGAGTCGTTGCTGCAACGGGGCCAGCATTGGAGACGGTTTGCGTGTAGGTGGCGCTATTTCCCGCTGTGACAGTAGCCGGGCCTGAATTGGTAACGCTGAGATCCGCCTGAGTTGCCGAAGTGACCGCGATATTCACGCTTGCCGTGTTGTTGGTCGTATTCGTTTCGTTGGTTGCGGAGGCTACTGTCACCGTGTCGGTGATGATGGTGCCTGCGAGTGTGCCGCCAGCAACCTTGTATACAACAGTCACAGTTCCGGTGGAACCAGGCGGCACGCTGGGATTGGTGCATGACGCTGGCGCGGTGTTGGGACACGTCCACGTTCCTCCGCCTGCTGTCACGACCGCGACGGATACAAAACTCGTGTTCGCAGGAGTCGGCTCGCTAAGCGTAGCGGTTGAGCAATTGCTGGGACCGTTATTGGTGACGACCTGGGTATAAGTAATGTTGTTGCCGGCCAGTACGGGACTCGGTGTTCCAGCATTGGTCACGGCCAAATCGCAGCGATCGCCCGCTCCGATGACCACTGTAGTGCTGTTGTTGCTCAGAAGCGGATCGGACGTGGTAGCCGTCACTGAAGAGTTCGCCGTGATGGGACCACCCGTAAAGCTCGAGGGCACATTAACCACGATCACGATGTCAGCCGAGGTTTCCGCGCCCAAGTTTGCCGTGTCGTTGCATACTACATTTCCGGTTGAGCCAACTGCAGGGTAAGTACAGGTCCATCCAGCCGGAGCGAGCACAGACTCAAAGGTTGTGTTGGTTGGAACCGGCTCGGTAAAGCTCACGCCCGCAGCAGCCGCGGAACCGTTATTCGTGATTGTTTGCGTGTAAGTAATCGAGTTTCCCGCGATAACGTCCCACGGACTGAAGGTCGTGCTGAGAGTGACATCGGCCTGCGTGGCACTACCGACCACATCCGTTACCGTTGCGGAATTGGCTCCAAATGATTGGTTGGTTGCATTCACGGTGGCGGTGTCGGTAATAATCGTCCCCGATGCCGTTCCCGCAAGAACCTTATAGACAACCGTGAATGTTCCGGAGGCGCCCGCTGCGACTGTAGTCGCCGTGCAGGGGCTAGCCGGAAAGGTGGTACATATCCATCCCGCGGGCGGCGTGATGGAGACAAACGATGTGTTGGCAGGCGTTGCTTCGGTGAACGTACCGTTGGTGATCGCCGTCGAGCCCGTGTTCGTCACCACCTGCGTATAGGTGATGTTGTTCCCTGCCTGAACCGGATTGGGGGTGTCGGTATTGGTCACGGTCAGGTCTGGTCCGCTGCCCCCCACAAGTGTCGTGACCGTCGCGCTATTGTTCGCGGAATTGGGATCGATCACCGACGAATTCACGTTGGCCGTTCCAGTGATGACGGTTCCGTTCGCAACTCCGGTGTTCACTTTGACCACCAGTGAAAAGTTGGCGGAACTCAACCCGGCCATGTCGGCGTTGGTGCACACCACGTTACCCAGGTTGCCGGGGAGCGGCGTCGCACAACTCCATCCGGAAGGCGCTGTGAGCGAAACGAAAGTCGTATTGGCCGGGACGGGCACAATAAGCGTTGCGTTGTCAGCAGCGCTTGGCCCGTTGTCGGTTGCGACCACGGTGTAAGTAAGGTTTCCGCCGCTCGCCACAGGATTTGGCGATGCAGCGTCGGTCACGGACATATCAGCAGTCGAAACGACGATCGCTGTGTCCATAGCCGTGTCGTTGGTCAGATCGGCTTCTCCACCGCCCTCAATGGTGGCAACGTTGATCAACGTTACAGGAGCGGACTGCGAAACGAGCGCATTCAGAGTAATTGCGGGATAGCTGGCACCTGCGGCCAAAGCGGTCGAGACCGTGCAACTCACCGTCTGCCCTGAAATCGAACAAGTCCATCCCGTTCCGCTCGCGCTGGTGGGACTAATGCCCAGCGGCAACGTGTCATTCATCGTCACCAGGCCCGTAGTCGCGCCGTATGGGCTAACGTTTGAAACCGTAATCGTGTAACTGGCGGCAGAACCTCGTGTGAAGTTTCCAACGTGGGTCTTTGTTAATGTCAGATCCGGTGTGCAGAGCGAGGATGACTGAATTCCGGTTACCTGACCCAATGTCGCGTTGGTGACGCTAGTTCCACCACTGCCGGCGGTCGAGCCATAAGGCACTCCTGGGTTTAGAGTGAGGCCGCTTGCACCTCCAGCCATACTCGCGCTCGCAGGGGCGCCAGAAACGAAGATCACACCTCCGCCGCCTCCGCCGCCGGGTCCGTGACGATCGGCCAGACTGTAAGGATCGGTTGACCAGGCATTCCCGCCATTGCCACCGTTGGCTTGCAGCGTGAGTCCGCTCTCGCCGCCATTCGCTGCGAGGACCACGATCGTGCCGCCGGCGCCGCCGCCGCCGCCCGCATCATTGGCTGTACCGTTATAGGAGTTGGCGCCATTGGCCGTCATGGTTGCTGTGCCCGTAAAGCTGTCGGCACGAATAAAGATGAGGCCTCCGCCGCTTGAGCCACTGCTGGCGAGGTTATCTCCGTTGGAGTTATTTCTGGTTCCCGCGCCGCCGCCGCCGCCCATAGCGATGCGGTCGATGGTTGCAGGAAAGGGAGCGCCACCCTCGCCACCACTGCTTAGATTCGTATTCCACGAGTCGCCGCCGAATCCTCCTCCGCCGCCGTTGGCGCCACCACCGCCGCCCGCATTTTGATCATTGTTGGGCGGGTTTGAATCCGTGCCACCTCCGCCTGCATTTCCCGGAGCGCCGCGTGCCATACTGCCGTCGGTTCCAGCTGTCCCACTGGGATATCCCACGCCAGCAATGGTTCGGTTGTACGTGTTGTTGTACTCAACAAATTTCGATGTACCCGCGACACCTTCACCCTTGGCAGCGTCCGTTCCGTTTTCACCCGTACCCGTGTAGTTGGCTGGCCCAGGGAATTGATAATCCGTGTTATTCCCGCCGACGCCGCCCGTCAACTGCATACCCGCGCCGCCCCGGAAGCCCATGCCGTCTACTACAGCTGTACCGCCGCCCAGATTGAGCTGGCCGGCAATGTCGAGGGCGATGATGCCGCCGGTGGATCCGTTCCATGAAACGGTGGTGAGGTTTCCCAACGTTGCCGACGTGTACTGCGGAACGAGCACGACCTGATACGTGCTGATTCCCTTGGTAGCACCGGCCGCAGCGCTCGTATACCCGAACACAAGCCCGCCACCCGCACCAGCCCCGCTAATAGGCACAAACCCGCCCGCGACGGGACCCGTTGCTTTAACCCACTCGTAGTTGCCAGCGTTATTGATGGTGGTGAATCCCTGGCCGGTGCTGCCGTTCCCGTAGGCGACAGAGTTCGATACGTTGATGCTGGCATCTTGCATTTGAATGACGAGCAGCAGGCTTCCCGCGGCGATAGTTCCGCCGGCACCTGTGGAGGTACCGATCGGTATCGAGGTCGCCCCCGCTGCCACGCTGGCCGTGCCTGGGAAGTACGTGTTAATCGTGCCCGTCAGCGTGCCACCGGCCGTCAGCGTGTTCGTACCGCAGACCACGCTCACTACTGGGGCAAGCGCAACGTAGGTATTGTTCCCTGTGTTCGGATCCGGCGGAGTTCCAGAGTCGTTTACAAGAGCCGTGTTCGGATAAAAACCAGCCGCTGTAGTCGAAACCACCACTGCGATCGTTGCCGTTGCCCCACTTGCAAACGGCGTCGGCAGTGTGCAGTTGACTGTGGTCAGTGTGTTCGTGCAAGTAGTGCCTGCGCTAGGCGTGTACGAAACCAACGAAAGATTCGTGTTGTTGTACGTGTCGGTCAGTGTGACGTTGTTCGCGGCCGACGGACCGTTATTCGTGATCGTGATGTTGTAGGTGGAGTTCTGTCCGAGTGCGACCGCGCTCACGCTGGTCGTAACCGCGATATCGGCCGTGCTCGGGTTGATAGGGATTGCGCCGTAAGACCAGTTCGAGTTGGCGCTGAATGTGCCGGCCAGCGGCACGCTTGGCGCCCCCGTGCGGCTGCTGCCAAATCCCGTGACCGCAGGCGGATCCGTTCCAGAAACCGTAGTTGCATTCCACTGCTGCACCTGCGGCCCGTAGGGCGTAGCGGTCACATTGCCGCCGACCGCGATCGTGTCGATGATCATCCCGTTGACTACGCTCATCGGGTTCAGTTGCCCGTATCCGGCAGCGGCGCCGTCGGCGGAAACGAAAGATCCCAGAGGCGTTGTTTGATCAACATCCGTCAGGGTCGTAGCGCCAGCGACCACTCCCACCTTCACACCCGCCGTCGGGACGCTGACCGAGACACTGATTGCCACGTTGGCGCCAGAAGCGGGATTCAACAGAGACCACATCTCCACACGCCGTGTGCTTCCGGCATCGTTGTGCGCTCCGATGAGAGTCAGCGCAGTTCCACCATAGGTGACACCCGTAACCGCGCTGCCAGGGGAATTCGTGATGTTCATCGAGACACCGACGACTAGAAGGCGATTCGCCGTCGCCGTCGTGGTATGAGTGAAATTCAGGTTGAACGTACCCGCGCCGGTGAACTCGTTATTGGCGCTGGTTGTGGCGTCGACTAGAACCTGGGCGCGCAGGGAGGTTGAGGCCAAGAAGAAGAGAACGAGAGCGATGAATAAGGATTGTGTTCCACGCGAACCGAAACGAACAACTTTACGCAGCGACTTGCCCGAGACATATTGCGCCCGTGCCGCGGATCGCAGCAGCCAACCACTTACACCTCTGAACCGAGCGTGCACGATAATCCGTCCTAACCGCACTTCCCTGGCACGAGCAGGACCAAGGATTTGCTCCGCCTTTAACGCCGGATCGTTTTCCTCGCCGCAATCCCGACGCGTGGTGAATACGTCCCGCGCGGGGCGGCAAGCACAATCCGGTGAAGCCGGAAACTAAAATTAGATTTAGCTAAGACGATATCGTCCTTACGTAATTTGGTAACGATTACGGGGGTAACTTCGACACCTGTTCGTCACCGATCGACGGCTAAGCCGTCGTAGACGCACGCCTGATTGTTGGGGAAAAAACCTGAACCTGAAAAGCGGATGCCAGAGCAAGCGAGATGACAGGATGGCGGGTAGCGCAAAGCCAAGAAAATCTACCCGCGCAAACTGTTTCTTTTCTGAACATGTTGCCCAAAAACACGAAAAGCGCGGCCCGGAGGCTGCGCTTCTTCCTTTTTCTCTGCCTATATTTAGTATATCAATCTGCTATATGTGAACCGGCAAGAAATTCAGATTTATTTCCACTTAGAAATCAGCGGCTTGCAAAGAAAAGGAGGCTTCAGAGGGCTTGACAAGTTTTCGGCAGAATCGTCTCTTCCAGAGGTATGGCGACGGTTCACGCCGATCTTGAACTGGACGGAAAACCGAAACTCCATGCTCGCTGGATTGCTTTTGCGGTTAGATACTGAACCCGCGCCGCAGAGCGCAGCATCCAGCCACTCAATCCGCTGAACCTGGCGCGCACCAAATTCCATCCCACCCAAACTTCCTTGGACTGAGCCAAGCCAAGAATCTGTGCCCCGGTCAACACGGGATCGTTTTCCTGTCCGCAATCGCCGCGCGTGATGAACCGGTCCTCCCCAGGATCGGCTCGCACAATCCGATGAAGGCGAAATCCATACTCCGTTTTTGCGAGGACAATATCGTCTTTGTGCAATTCGGCAACGATTGCGGGAATCACTTCGACGATCTCACCGTCACGTATCGCCGGAGACATGCTGGCACCGCGCGCCTGGAAGCGCACACTCAAGCCTTGCGCCAGAAGCGGGCGGGCGACCTCTTCAAACAGTCGCGTGTCCGCACCGTTCTCAATCATTGAAGTGTCGAATCTTGTCTACCGCGCGCTGGTCGGGTTCGAAGGAGTAGCGATAGACCGGGACGGAATCCACGAGTTCCTCAAGAAACACCAGCGCCGAATCAACATACTCGTGCCGGTGAAAAGGCACAAAACTGCGCGCAAACAACTCGGCAACGGCCTGGCTGGGTAAAAGGGGCGTGATGACGTTGCCGTGTCCGTGCTCCAGCACAAAAATGCGCGTCAGCGGTGCGCTGTTCGGAGAGGCAAACATGGCCTCGCCGTGCCATGGGGTGCCGTACATACGCATTTTCTTGTCATTCCGACCTGAGGGGCTTTCATTCCCGTTGTCATTCCGAGCGAAGCGAGGAATCTGCTGTTGCTCGTCTCTGCGCACAATGATGCGGTCGTCGCTGAGAACTTCGACGTCCTCGACGTCAGTCCAGAGACGAGTAGTCGTGCTCTTCCCTGCTCCAGAGTGCCCGACGAACAAATTAGCGACTCCATTGCGGCGAACAATGCCGGAGCCGTGCAGTTCAATCGCCTTCTCCTGTGTGAGGCGATGCATGATGAGAAGTTCGTCGAGAGGATACCCTAGCGGATCTGGAGCTTGACCAAGGCGAGCGAAAGACTCCCGGCTCATCTGAAGTGTTGCGGTCTCAAAAATCGTGTCCACAAGCAGGCGCTTGAACGGGCGAAAACCTAGCATGTCCGAGTTGAAATCGAACTCGAGTCCGGTTTCTCCCTCTTGGAGACGCCAAGTAGTTCCGGAGTCGAATATTTTCCGCCGTTGAGACGGAGAAATGCGGTCGACCCACTCGACTTGAATGGCAACATCGGAAGCACCGCCCTCGACGCGGAAGAGTTCCAGAGTAGGAACGAGCGCCACATCCGCTTCACGTTCCCCCGAGAGTTCAACACGCACCCCACCGACAGCAAACCCGCTCCGAGCAACGGCGCGAAACTCGTCAAGCGAATTCATTGGAGTTCTTTCATCTCAGCTCGTTTCTGTGCCGTTTACGAGCCGGCGTTGGGGCACGTAAATCCGCAGGCGCTGTGGCTGCCGCTCCGTCCGAGGACCTTGCAAGCACCTAGAACCGCTTCCTCCGGACGCAAACTGATCGTGGTAAGCTGCGGGGGATCATAGGGCCTTCTCTCGTCGGGTTGTCTCTTCGTTTGATTCATCCAACCTCCAACCGGCGGCTAATCAACGATCTCCGCAACTCCCACAGCCCCCAACGGACGCGCTCGGGTTGTTAAGAATCGGCAGAATCTGCTGCGGTCCGACCCAACTCTCGACGTCTATTTCCTTATTCACAATTCGCCGTGCAGAATCCGCCACTACACCATGCTGACTGCCCCCGGCGCAAAAGTCACACTCCCCGTGCGCCGGAACCTTACTTCCGACTACCGCCGCCCTAAGGTGCGCCACGTGACAAAGAAAATCTACGGGACTCTCCTTATCTCCGTTCTCCATCTCCCCATTGGCAGGACACATCCCACAGAGAGACTGTATGCGGCAATGCACGCATTTCGTCAAGCGAGTTCGCTTCTGTGAACGTAAATCTTGAATGCGACCTTCCCACACTTGCCTAACCTCTACTCCTCGAATCCCCTGCGTCTCCCGCTGCGACATCGTACATATTGCGATCTCCCCAAGAGCATTAATCGCAAAAGAGTTTACGCCCCCGCCACAGAAGTAAATCGTGTCGATGGTTGACAGTCTTGGCCGCTCAAAATTCAATTCCCTCTCGGCTAACTTGCGATACTCACCAACCCCTTTTGGAGTACTCATGTCCAGCGCGACAACTTCCTCTGGCGTCAGGCGCACAGCCAACGGACTTTGAGAACAATCAATTCTCGGATTAATCTGTCCGTCGACTTTGAATTCCACGCCCAGTTCCTCTTCCGCGAAGCGGCGCATCGACATTACTTCGTGCTTGTTGATGCTGGTCGCAACCGTTTTCAATGTCAATGGCAGGCCACGCTCCTTCAGCAGCTTGATGCCGCGCAGGCAGCGGTCATACGATCCCGGGATCATCGTCAGCGCTTCATACGTCTCGCGCGTGCGCCCGTAGAGCGTGATCTCAATCGCGAAGGGAGGCCACTCTTTCAAATAATCTGCGATCTGTTCATTGATGATCGTGCCGTTGGTGAACAGCGTGATCAGGAAACCCCTTTTCTTGGCGTAGGTGTAGATTTCGAGGAAGTCTTTTCGCGCGAAGATTTCGCCGCCGGTGTAGAGAATCCAGAAGCAGCCCATCTCGACCAGTTCATCGAGCACACGGAAGTGCTCTTCCTTGGTCATCTCGCGCTGCTTGGCGTCGAGGTCGCCCATGGGCAGGTTGTTGTAGCAGTGGAGGCACTCGAGCGGGCAACGCCGCGTGACTTCGATGGAGACTTGCAACGGCACGCGCTCGTCGCCCTGCCGCTTGTGCAGATCAGCGCTGAACTCGCCGTAACTTAACTGCTCCAAATCCCCTCCCGTCCAGAAAGCGGCCGCACGTACCTCCGCTTCCCCCTCCCACAGATGTGCCCGGTCAGTCGCCCGCCATCGCCATGGACGCGCGAGCTTCGACCAGGCCAACGGCCTTCATCTCCCCTACAAATTCCACCACGTCGCGTTCGGCGCGCTCGGGCTCGACTTCATACTCTTGCACGATGGCCGTCGCCAGCTCCGCGACGCTCTTCGGAGTCTCGAGTAGCTTCCAGATCAGCGTGCCGGTTCCGTTGAAGCTATAGATCGAAGCCAGATCGCCGACTTTGGCGCGGACAGGAACGATCAAAGTCTCTCCAGCGACGACCCGTGCTACGACAGACTGCGACCGAACCAGAGTTTCACTTCTCCCCATATCAGCCACGCTGCACCCCTTGTTCCGGTTTCGTAAAAAACGACGGTCATCGAAACCCGGCGACTTTCGTCCCAAATTGAGATTACGGCAACTATACCCTGTGAAAACAATCGCGCAGTAGGGGCGGGTATTGAGTTGGTTATCACCCCCAAAGGTTCCGAAGTATCGATAAAATCGCGACTTATCGGTTGACTCCCTGCCCGCAAATCAGCGCGTATTTTGCCTCTGGTAAACATTCGGTTATCCCCGCCGTGGAAGGTGGATGAATCATCTTTTGGGCTGGACAAACGAAACAAAACGCTATAAAAAGAAATGCGCATCTCAACCGTCGCACACACGACGGAATCGACTCCAGGTCAGAGTCCCCTGTGCTCAACGAAGAACGACGCCGCGCCATTCTCGATCTGCTCAACCATCAGGGACGAGTGCTGGTCACCGAACTCTCCCGCCACTTCGAAACCTCGCAGGTTACGATTCGCAAGGATCTTGAAATCCTGCATGCCCACGGACTGGTTCACCGCACACATGGAGGCGCACTGCCCTCGCGCGAAGGTGCGCTGGAAGATCCAACGTTGCGGGAAAAAGAAAAGCTCCACCACCAGGAGAAGTTGCGGATCGCCGACTGCGCTGTGCAGAAAGTGAAAGAAGGCCAGGTTGTCATTCTGGACTCAGGCACGACCACGACCGCGATCGCCCGCGCTCTGCGGCAATTTCAGAATCTGACGATCATCACCAACGCCGTCAATATCGCGGCGGAGCTCGCGGGCACCGCGGTCGAGGTGATCCTGACGGGCGGCACGTTGCGCAAGAATTCTTTTTCGTTGGTCGGTCCGATCGCGGAAGAGACTTTGCGCCGTTTGAGTGCCGACATTCTGTTTCTGGGTGTCGACGGCTTCGATGTGCATTACGGGCTCAGCACGCCCAACCTGCTGGAAGCGAAAGTGAATCGCGTGATGGTGGAGATCGCCAAAAAGACTGTGGCTGTATGCGACTCGAGCAAATTCGGACGGCGCAGCCTTTCGCTGATTTCGCCGACGTCCGCGCTAAAGGAAGTTATCACCGACCGCGGCGCTGCGAAGTCGGACTTGCGCGCGTTGAAGCAAGCCGGAATCGAAGTCACGCTGGTGTGACACGTCAATGCAGAAATCAGATTTCAGATTGCAGAATTGAAAGCCCGGGTGATCTAAAAACTGATTCGGAACGTTATGCAATCTGGAATCCAAGGTTTGATCAGAACTTCTGCCCTCTAACATCTGCACTCTGACTTACTTATGCCCCGTTTCGACGTCACCATCGCAGGCGAATTGAATCTCGACCTCATCCTTTATGGACTACCTGAGCAACTCGCGCCAGAACGTGAACTGCTGGCGAATCGCATGATGCTGACGCTAGGCTCGTCGTCGGCCATCGTGGCGCACAATCTCGCCGCGTTAGGTAGCCGCGTCGGTTTCCAATCGCGCATTGGCGAAGATCAACTGGGACAGATTGCTCTCGAACGCCTTGAGCAAGGCGGCGTCGACGTGTCGCTCGTGCGACGCGTGAGCGGGCCGAGCACAACGGGACTCACAGTCATCCTTTACCACGAAGCCTGGCGCAACATCCTCACGTACATGGGGACCATTGCGGAGCTGAGTTGGGACGATCTCGATCTGGCCTACCTCGCGGACTCACGCCACTTTCATTTTTCTTCCTACTACTTGCAGCGCGCGTTGCTCCCACGAGTTCGCGAACTGTTTCAGCATTTGAAATCGAAGGGGCTTACGATTTCGCTGGACACGAACGATGATCCCGATGATCGATGGGGAGGTGGATTGCACGACATCCTGCGTTATGTCGATGTGTTTCTTCCCAACGAGCGCGAGGCCTGCAAAGCGGCGGGCACCGAGGACCTGGAAGCCGCGATCCACAGGCTGTCTGAACTGGTACCACTAGTCGTGGTGAAGCTGGGCCGCAAAGGCGCTCTGGCACAGCGCGGAAAAGAACGCGTGGTCAGTCCGCCGATGCAGGTTGTGCCCGTAGATCCTGTGGGCGCCGGCGACAGCTTTGATGCCGGATTTCTTCACGAATACGTGCGCGGTTCAGACTTGCAGGCCTGCCTGACAAGCGGCAACCGGACTGGAGCACTGTCTACAACCCGGCCCGGCGGCACGGAGGCCTTTCGTGATGTCGCGCACCGAGAACAATTCTTAAAAGGTCGCTGAGCAGTAAAGGAAGACGTCCGCTCGGCGAATTCCTCTTCGCGGTTTACTTCGCGCTCACTTCCAGCAGCAGATGTTTTTCGAACTCAGTCTTAAGGCGGGGAGCCTTACCTGCTTCCACCTGCACCGTGCCTAAATCTTTCTCGTTGGCATAGTCAGTCACCGTGTATGTTCCCGGCTTCAATCCACGCAGTTCCACTTCTCCTGAGAAGGGCTTGCTGTCGTCCGCAAAAAACGCGTAGTACATCTTGCCGTCTTTGGAGATCGCATATGCCTCGGGGACGTCGTAGCCGTATACGTATAGATCGAGGAAGTCTCCCTTCGACAACATCTTTTCGTTGTACAGGTTCAACCACTTCTTCCAGTGCTCTTCCTTCTCGCTGGTCAGCGCTACAGGCTTGAACTTCGGACCGGGATCCGGCCACACGAACTTTGTTCCCGGAACTCCACCGACTCCGACGGTGGAAGCGAAATCAGCGCCGTGCTCGCTCCAATTTCCGTGCCCGAGCGGTGTCATTTCCGAAAGCTCGACGTGATCTCCGTAGACGGCGGACTGCGGCCCGAGCAGGGCCTTGTACATCTTGATCCGGCGCCGTACCTGTACTCCTCCCACGGGATCAGCCGTCACGGCCTGATCGATGAACGGCAACCACGCCAGCGAAGGGGTCGTCCCGCAGGGACACGCTTGCGTTACGCTCTCGGGCTTCAGTGCGCGGCTGGTCTCAAAGATGACCTTGTACACGTCGCCCATGGCATTCACCGAGTCCTGCGGTGATTTGTGATGATGTGCCGGGTTGTAACAGGCCGGCACGCTATAAATGTTGTCGAGCTTCGACCCGTCGAATCCCCAGTCGCGAATAAACTTCTCTGTCAGCTCCTTGTAATACGCTTGCACCTCGGGCAGGGATGGATCGAGCACGGCCAGATCACGCGTCATGCGGGCGTGCTTGCCGTTCTTGTCGAGAATCAGCCACTCGGGATGTTCCTGCACGACTTTCGACATTGCATACTTATGCGACTCGTACTTGCCTTGTCCGTCTTCCACGCCCAGCGGGAGCCACCACAATTGCGCCAGTATCCCCTGCGTGTGGAAGTCATCGACCATCTGCTTGATCGAGTCTCCGGGGAATGTATCTTTGCGTGGATTCCAATCACCGTACGTGTCGAACCAGCGATCATCGAGCGTCGCCCATTTGATGCCCATCTCTTTCAGCTTCGGAATTGTGCCCAGCATCTGCTTCGGCGTTACGTTGAACTCGTATCCCCAGCCGCACCAGCTCACGTTGTAAGCTTCGTTGGAAGGCTTCGGGATATCCCAGCCTTCTTTCTGCAGCACGCTCGACCACATGCGTAACGGCTCATAGAAGTCGCCGCTATAGACAGCTACAAAGCTTCGAGGCGTGGAATAGCTTTCGCCCGGCTTCAGAACCGAATTGTTTGGAATCTCGATCTGTGCATTCACAAACCCATCGCGATCCACTTTGACGGGGATCGATAGCGTCCAGGGCAATGTCTCTACATGTCCGATGGCCTCGCCGACAGAGGCCGTCCAAAACGCGACCACTGGAATGCCGCCACCATAGCCGCCTTTCACGTTTTCGCCCATGGCGTTCGGTTGCGCGGATGTCCGCTTCAGCCTGGAGACATCATTTTCGCCCCAGTCATAGCTCGATCCCTGAAAGGACCACATATCGTAGGGCTCAGCCTTGGGATCGGCTTTCTTAGCATCGAAGCGGTGCTGCTGCATCAGCACCTGATCTAGTTTGAAGTCTGACGTTCCCTCGTTTTTGTACGTAGAGCTCACGAGCGCAATGTTTGGAAAATCGTCGTAGGCCTCAAGAACTAGCACACGCTTGATCGGTGTGCCTGAGGCCGCCAGCGGACGCGCCGGGATCTCCACGCGTTTCCCGCGGCCAAGTTTCCCGGTCGCTTCAACCACCTTGACCTGTCCAAAGTCGGGAATGAAGTCGAGTTCCTTTCCTTCGTGCACAATCGAGTCGCTGCCGCCAGTCGACGTTGGGCCTGGCGCGTCTAGCGTCAGACGTCGACCGTCCTTCAAGAGCGTTGCCTGCACAAAGCCCGACGGAAGAATCTGATATTCCGCGGTGCTCGTGGTGATCACAACGGGCCCGCCATCGCGCACCTCTACTTTAATGGCAGAAGGTTGCGAGGGAACCGGCTTCGGCGTCTCCGCAGGCTTCGAACAGCTCAGCGACGGGGATAACAGCCCGAAAAGAAAGAGCGTGAACAGGAAAGAAGAAAACTTGGGAATTGAGACTTCGACTGGGATGCGTTTCATGGTCCCTCTCGCGAACCCCAACAGTATAACGAAAGTAAAAACAATCTTTCGCACTATTTCGCAAGAGTGCAGCCTTGGGCGGGAGGTTATTTTAATGAAGGCGGGTTATCACAGATATGAAGATTATCGAATTTCCGCCAAGGAATGCTCCAATGCTCCGCGCTTTGGAATGGGCATGGCACCCACTTCGCTTGCGACCCATGCTCCCACCAGGTTCGCCACTTCGTTCATCAAATTCAGGGAGGCTCCGTGAAGATATTCGTGCACGAGACCGGCGGTGAAAGCGTCTCCCGATCCCACAGTGTCGGCCACGTGCACCTTGAAGCCGCGATGCTCACTCACGTCATTGCCACCCACCAGAAGACTGCCTTTGCCGCCACGCGTCACGCAAACAATCTCGAGGTCGAACTCCCGCATGAGCCGCTGAGCGGAACTACGCTCATCTTTATGAGGAAACTCGTATAGACGCATGATTTTTGGAAGTTCATCTTCGTTCAATTTGACGATGTCGGCCAGTTTCATCGACTCCGCCAGAATATCCCGCGAATAATGGGATTGCCGCAGGTTCACATCGAAGACCTTTACGGCTCTGTCCGAAGTTGTGGCAAGAAACTTCCGGATCGTGCAGCGGCTTGTCTCAGAACGCTGGGCAAGGGAGCCGAAGCAAACTGCATCCGCACTCTGGGCCAGATGTTCCCAGTCGAGCGTCCAGCGCAGGAAATCCCACGCGGCAGGGTGCGCAATTTCGAACCGCGCCTGTCCGTCGCTATCGAGCTCAACCTTCACAATACCGGTTGGATGTTCCCGTTCGGTCTGCACGTGATCGATATCGAGGCCGAGTTCTTCCAGGCGCCGGAGTGCGTCGATCCCGCGCGAGTCCTCACCGACGCAACTGGCGACGATTCCCTGATCACCCATCAGAGTGGTGATGTAAGCGAAGTTCGCGGGAGCTCCGCCGAGGCACGCGCCGTGCGGCAGCAGGTCCCACAGCACTTCGCCCAACCCCACGACTCTTTTCTTCATGACGTACTCGAGTGTAAACCGGAAACGTTTACGGAAGTTGCCCACAGGCATGTTACCCAGAGGCATTCTCAGCAAAAAGAGGGACTCCCGAAGGAATCCCTCTGCGAGTAGCTACGATCAGTTCTAGAACGAAAGCCTCAAGGCGAACTCGAGTTGTCTCATGCCGGTGGTAGAACCCGGAGAAGAGTCAGCCTCGATGTCCGTGATCTGGCCCGCATTGCCGCTGCAATCGATACAGGTATTCCCCTGGTTCGAGTTGAAGCCCAATACCGGGTGGTTGAACACGTTGAATGCATCCATACGGAATTGCATTTTCACGCGTTCGGTCACGGAAAAGTCTTTGAAGATCGCCGCGTCCGCGAAAAAGGCCCGCGGGCCACGGAAGCTGTTTACGCCGATGTTACCGAGGTTGCCGATTCCAGGATCAGCAAACGGTCCACCGAGAGACGTCAAAGGCGTAAAGAACTGGACGTAAGGGTTCGCACCCGCTGGATGCTGCAATGAACCCGCTCCAGTATGAAACGACCCGGTACCCTTGCTCGGACGGCAAAGGCCCACGTCTTCTTCAGTACCAGACGAACCCGGACTTCCCCCGCACTCATTCGTCGCAGGTGTCCACGGCAAACCGCCGCTCCAGTTCGTGGTTCCCGAGATCTGCCAGCCTCCGATGACCAAGTCCTCCGCGCGCCCTGCGTTTCCGGCAAAGGATTTACCCTTGCCGAAAGGCAGCTGGTAACTCAGATTAGCCACCCAAACGTGGGTTCTGACCTGACTGTCAGGCCCGTACGCGAGTGGATGGCTGATCGCGAAATAGTCGGAGTCGTACGAGTTCGCTTTGGCCAACGTGTAATGCGTGAGGAATTGCAGACCATGAGAGAACCGATGATCCATTTTCACCTGCAACGCGTGGTAGATGCTATTCGCATCATTGCCCAGGTAGTTCCCCTGGTCCGTGGAGCAGCAAGTTAATTGATCAGCCAAAGGCACGTTCGACAGTCCGCATTGCTGCTGTGAAACGGAACAATCAGGGTAGACGAACTTGTTGTAGTACGGACGCCGCTGGGCTTGCGGTACTCCGGTACTACATCCCGGTCCCGCGCAACCAACGATCGACGGTTGGTTTTTGTTGTAAGTGTTGCCGGTTCCCGCGAATACGTTCGTGCCTTTGTTCCCGATGTAGGCAACCTCCAACGACGTTGTGCTGTTCAGTTGACGTTGCACGGTTGCGTTCCACGCATCTAGAGTCGGCAGCCTTTGATACGTCGGACGAATATGAGGTTGCAGGTTCCCCGCAGGACCATTCAGCGGCAGTAAACCATTGGACGGAATCGTTGGGAACACGAAGATCGGCGGGCCTGCGTCCAATTTGAAAGCAGGAATATTGTTGTTGGTAAATGCGGAGTTCACGTTAACGGCCGCTACCGATTGGGCGGCCAGGACCGGAAGGTTCTGCGTGACCGCGTGGCCGAAGTTCGAGCCGAACACGCCCATATCAAAGCTTCGACCATAGCCCATACGAACCACAGTCTTCTGGTTCAGTTGATACGCAAAACCGAGCCGGGGCGCAAAGTAGTTCCATTTGTTGTTGATGTTGCCGTTCATACCGATGTTGCCGTATCCGGCAACGCGGTCGTGGCCGTCCCCGATCACCATGTTTGTAAAGCCACCATTTCCCTTGCCGTTCACATACTCGGGGAAGTACACCTCCCAGCGAAGGCCGTAGTTTACGGTTAACTTGGAGGTAGCCCGCCATGTGTCCTGCGCGTAATAGAACATGCGATGCTGACGCTCGGCGGCGTTGACGCTGGTGCTCACATACCGTCCCAAATTCGTCACATCGCCTAGCATGAAGGTTGCCCAGTCCAGCCCACCATTACCTGCGTTGGAAGTCGCCAGATGATTGAAGGAGTAGACGCCGGTGCGGTTGGAATCGCTCGGCACACGCAGGTTTTGCGCGTAACGAACGTCGGCACCAAACTTGAACTGGTGGTTCCCCTTCATTTTTGTCATATTGCCAACCCATTGGAACTGCTGCTCGCTTTCGATCAATGGGCAGTTGCAACGAGCGACGCCGAGGCCGTCTCCAAAATTGCTTCCGACGCCATCCATGTCGAACTCACCCAAGCCAGAGGTAAAGTTGTCGCCCATGTTTGCGTTCGGAATTCCGAAAGCCGTCATTGCGGCTTTGCCGGCATCGGGCTTATTGGTCATTGGGTTGTACTTAAAATAGCCGAAGCGGAAGTCGCCCAACAGTGAGGAACTGAACGTCTTGGTCACACCGGTAGCCAAACTGTAGTTGTGCACGTTGGAGCTACCTGCCAGACCACCGGGGCCGAAACCTACACCGCCGACAGCGCCCAAACTCGGTGCTCCCGAAAGACTGAAGTAGTTCAGGCTGAAGCGGCCGAAGACGCTCATGGTCTGGCTTGCCGCGAAGTCAATTCGAGTGTCGAAGCTGTTCTGGTTGTAGGGACCGGCACCAGCGCCCACGAAGTTATTCGTGGAACCGCTGGAGGTCGGAGCCGGAAACGCAGCTAGCATCTTCATTGCGGCAGTAGACATTGCGCTCACCGGAACCAAAAACTGGTTGGGTGTTCCCCCTGTGGATCCGGTACAGGCCGTGTAAGGAACATCGCCTAATGGCCCGCAAAACGCGAGGCGGTTTGACCCGGTCGGGTCTAATAGAGGGCTGCTGCTGGCAGGGTCATAGAGGAAGTTGGTTTTGTCACCCAGGACTCCACTGCCAATCTTCGACGCGTAATCGCCGAAGTTGCAGTACGTTCCTCCTGTGACGCAAGTGCTCTCCAAAAGAGCCGTTGGAATCGACTCCTGGTTGCTGATACCGTTCTTCTGCCTCGTGGTTTGGTAATCCGCGAAAAGGAACAGCTTGTTCTTGATGATCGGACCACCAATCGTGCCGCCAAACTGTTGCCAGCGGGAGGACGGAATGAGACGTCCCGTCACCGGGTCTGGTTTGAACTGCGTAAACGGATCCCTAGCCGCAGTCGCGTCGGTTCTTCTGAACCAGAATCCGCTGCCGTGAATGTCGTTGCTGCCCGACTTCGTTTGCACCGTCACGACGCCGGCTACTGCCTTACCGAACTCTGCGTCGTAGTTTCCCAGCGTGATCTTCGTTTCCTGGATGGCGTCGAGGTTCGGATTGACCACGATGATTCCGAGAATAGGATCCTGGTTATCGGTCCCGTCCAACTCGAAAGCCGTTCCGCTGAAGTGCTGACCATTGACAAAGATCTGCTGGCCTCCCTGCGGGTTTTCGGTGGCGGCATGGCTCCAGCCTACGAGTTTCTGGGTGCCGGGCGACAGCAATTCAAAGGAGGTAAAGTTTCGGTTCAATATAGGTGCGTTTTCGATCGCCCGCTCGTTGAATTCGATCGAGACATCCGCGCGGTCGGTCTTTAGCTGCGGAGCCTCGGCTGTGACTTCGACCTGCTCGCTGGCGGATCCGACCTGGAACTGACCATCAACACGCGCTCCAGTGTCAGCCGAGACTTGGATGTCTTTGAATTGCAGCGTCTTGAACCCTTGCCCCTCGATGTGCACCGAATAGACATCGGGGATGAGGTGGGTTACCGCGTAGTTGCCGCTGTCGTTTGTCGTCTCGGTGGTCGAAACGTTCTTGGTCTGGCTCGTGACCGTGACTTTGGCGCCGCTGACGGCTGCTCCAGATGGGTCTGTAACGGTACCCAAGATGCTTCCGTAGACCGCCTGGCCTACTGCCGCGGGCACCCAGAAGCTGCACAATAGAGTTGAAATCGCAACAGCCACCCACAGAGACCGTTTCATGAACTTCCTCCTCGAACTCTTGCAAAAAGCGATTGCCCCAGAAATGCAGACGGAGTACTTGGCGAAATAGGGTGCAGTCGTAATACAAAACAATTATCTGGATTAAGTTTCACTAGGTTTGATACTGTTACGGGAAAGAAGTTCAACCCGCACAGCACGATAAGGCACGCGGTTACCTCTCCGGTTATATGGCCGTAACACAAAGTTTCACGCTCGCTCGGGAGCAATGCTTCCAACAAATAGAGAGGCTTACAAAAAGCCATAGCCTCCACTCTTCGGAATCGCTCTGCAAGCTTCTGCGCTACCTCGCTGAACACTCGCTTGATCATCCCGGCGTGGCCTTGAAGGAATATCAAATCGCAACCGAGGTGCTGGGTCGACCAGTTGGGTTCGATCCGCAGAGCGACTCGACGGTTCGCGTTCAGGCGGGCCGGTTGAGGGTGAAGCTCGCGGAATATTACAGCCACGAAGGGATGGACGATCCCATCATCGTCGAGATCCCCAAGGGCTCTTACACTTTAGCGTTCCATTTGCGGTCGAAGCCCGGGGCGGCGCCAACACCGGCACTGATACAAAAACCGGCTGAGAAAAGGGTTGATGTCACTTCGCCAGATCGCCGGTGGGCAATCGCAGTCGTGATTCTCTCCGTGTTACTCGCGGCTTCAGTCACCGTGAGCGCGATCCTGCTCTCGCTGCGCACAACGACTCAGACAACCGTGGCTACCCCCGTCCCTGCGGTCTATCAGATCTTTTGGAATCGCTTTGTGACCAGCCCGCAGCAGCCCTGGGTGATTTTCAGCAATGGGAGTTTCGTCGGACGTCCCGAGACCGGGATGCGCTACTTTAATCCCGCGTCGGATAGTCATTCCTTTATCCTCGACCACTACACAGGTGTGGGCGAAGTGCTCGCAATTCATCAGTTGGATCGTGTTTTCGATATGCTAAAGCGGCCCCTGCGGGTGAAGCGCGGGGCGTTATTCTCGCTGGATGACGCAAAGAACAACGACTTGATTTTTGTCGGATCTCCTTCTGAGAACCTGACGTTGGTCGATCTGCCCGGAACGCAGGAATTTGTATTCAAACGGATTGACTCGGGTCCGCGCAAAGGCGATCTTGCGGTGCTGAATGTTCATCCATTACCCGGCGAACCGAAGGTGTTTCCGGCTACGCCGGCAAATCAGCCGACCGTCGAGGATTATGCAGTCGTGAGCTTGCTACCGGGGCTCGACTCATCCCGCTCGATCCTTATACTGGCCGGGAATTCAACCTTCGGAACCCAGGCTGCCGTTGAATATGTCTGCCGCGAAGATTCGATCAAAGAGTTACTGGCTCATCTGAAGGTGTCGAAGCCTTCTGATCTGAAACCGTTTGAAGCACTTCTCCGCGTGAAGATCGCTCATGGTGTACCTGTCACCACCGAACTGATTTCGGTGCGCAGCCGCGGCAAATAATTCCTGCCTAATTCACATAGATCTTGCGGGAGGTGTAGGCAGGCTGATCCAGATGGACTTTCCTATTTTCCGGGGATGCTCAGCTTGGGATCGAACTCCACGGCTTTCTCAAATTCTCTTCTTGCTTCGTCTTGTTGGCCGCTCTGGCGCAAGGCCAACCCCAACTGATAGTGCGCCGCGGCATACTTCGGTTCCGAATGGATTGCCGAGCGGAACTGCGCAATAGCCCCGTCCAAGTCCCCGGCACTCATCAGCCGCTTGCCGGAGTTCGTGGAAACCGTCGCTGCCTGCAGATTATTCACGGACGCCGCGATCTTGGTGCCTTCCTTTGCTTCCTGAGCCGCAGCTTGAGCGTCGCCCAATTGCCGCAGCACTCCGGCCAAGGTTGTATGCGCTCCCGCAAAATCCGGCTGCAGCCATATGGCTTCGCGCAACTCCGCCGCAGAGTCCTGCAGTTTCCCTTGCTGTTTAAGAATTGTCCCCAAGGTGTAATGCGCTTCGGCATAGTTCGGCTGACTTGCGATCGCCTCGCGCAACTCAGCGCCGGCTTTGTCGAACTCCCCACGCTGCCAGAGCAGAACGCCCAAGGTGTAATGCGCATCCGCCAAGCTGGGCTGCAAACGTACCGCCTCTTTAAGTTCTTGCTCCGCCTTATCGAGCTGGTCTTTCAACTTGTATGCCAGGCCCAGGTCGTAATGCAGAGTTGCATCTGCAGGAGCGATCTTGAGCGCAGTTTCTAATTCCGCAGCAGCTGCGTCGAAGTTGGCCAGTTGGAGGTACGCGATGGCCAGATTTCCTCGCAGAGATCCGTCCTGAGGCCTGAGCGCCACCGCCTGCTGAAATGTCGGGATCGCATCTTCTGCATCTCCCTTCTGCAGCTGCAGGAGCCCAAGATCGTTGTAAGTATCCGCATCTCTGGGATTCAGCTTGATCGCCTGCTGAAACGCTTTTTGAGCAGCATCGAAATTTCCTGCGCGCTGGCTTGCAATCCCCAGTTCCATTTGCAAGTCGAACCAGTCCGGACGAAGATCCGCTGCTTTCTGCAACTCCGCAACAGCTTCGGCATTCTTTGATTGCGCGGTAAGGGTCTTTGCCAGGTAGTAGTGGGCGGTTACATCCTGCGGACTTAATTCGACAGCCTTGCTCAACTCAGTTGCCGCATCCTCCAGATTTTGTTTCTGCCAGAAAATCGCGCCCAGATGAAAATGTGCTGGCTCGTAGTTAGGCTGCAACCGCAAGGCGCTCTTGAATGCATCTTCAGCCGAGCTGAAATCATTGCGCTGTGCCAGAATCGTCCCCAACTCATCGCGCAGCTCCGGACGTTGCGCAGCCAGCTCGGTCGCACGGCGCATTTCCGCGATGGCCTCATCGCTCTGGGACTGGCTCAATACCTTCGCGAGCATCCGATGCGCCTCAGCGTTGTTCGGAGCGGCCGTGACCGAGGCGCGTGCTTCTTGCTCGGCCTCGGCAGCGTTTCCCTGCTGTATGAGAACGCTCACCAGCGCCAATCGTGGCTCTACGAAGCTTGGCTTCAACTGGATCGCAGTTCGAAGATGCGATGCGGCTCCATTCGCATCGCCCTGCTGTACCAGGACCCATCCCAGGGCCGACTGGGCCTCTGCGTCGTTGGGAGCCATGCGCACCGCTTTTTCAAACTCTGTGCGTGCGCGCGCGACGTCGCCCTTAGCGAGTGCTTCCTGGCCGAGGTGCAGCACCGACTGTTCCGCAGATCCTGTCTTCGCGGGCTTGCTGGCTGTCTGCGCGCCGGCGCCGAGGCAAATCGCGAGCACGGCGGCAATTGCCGGGTACGCCAGCCTGTATGGCAGATTGAAAGAGGGCAGAAGCACGGTGAATTGCAGGACTCTGTTTTTAGCGATTATATCCAACCCGCATCTCGTCCCGGGTGTGATATCACTTAAGCCAGACGCTGCCTCAGTTTCACCGATTGCGGCAAGAGGAATCGCATACAAATGTCGTTGACTCGACGAGCCTTCCTGCAGGTCTCCACCGTGGCAGCGGCCGCATCCGTGTCAGCCCGCGCCTTCCCTGCTGTAGAGGCACGCTCCGCAACAACGCCTGTCGCCAAGGACTCTGCGACGGAAGCTCTCTGCCGCAAGCTCGCTTCGGATCCATTCCGGCCGCAATATCATCTTCTGCCCGCTCACAATTGGATGAACGATCCCAACGGCCCAATCTATTTTCGCGGACGGTATCACATGTTCCATCAGTACAATCCTCAGTCCGCAATATGGGGGAACATGAATTGGGCTCATGCCACGAGTCCCGATATGCTGCATTGGCAACATGAGCCCATTGCCATTTCGCCGACTCCCGGCGGTCCTGATCAAGACGGAGTCTTCAGCGGCAGCGCCGTCCTCGACAGCGGAATCCCAACGGTGATCTACACCGGCGTCGCGCCACCAGCGTCGGACGCCGAGGCGACACTTCGTGACGGAGTGCATACGTGGCGCGAAACGCAGTGCCTTGCGGTCGCACAGGACAATGATCTGCGTCGCTGGAGAAAGCGCCCGGATCCGGTGATTCCCGCCCCACCCACGGGCCTCGACGTGACTGGTTTCCGCGATCCGACGCTCTGGCAAGAGAGCGGAAAGTGGATGCTGGCTCTCGGCTCCGGCATTCGGAATAAAGGCGGCGCCATCCTTCTTTATTCCTCGCAGGACCTTCGCCATTGGACATACCTTCATCCGCTGATTCAGGGGACACCCAGCGGTAAGGGCGGCGCCAACCCCGTCGATACCGGAGGCATGTGGGAATGCCCCGACTTCTTTCCACTCGGCGACAAGCATGTGCTGCTCGTTTCGACCATGGGAAAAGTTCGCTGGAAAGTCGGCACTTACGCGGGCCAACGATTCACGCCCGAAAAAGAAGGGGTTGTCGACTGGGGCTCGTATTACGCTGCCAAGACCATGCTCGATCGAGACGGAAATCGTATTCTGTGGGGATGGATTCCCGAGTCCCGTCCGGATGCCGACCTTATCGCTGCCGGATGGGCAGGGGTGATGTCGTTACCGCGAACGGTCTCACTGACCGGCGATGGAGAATTGCAGACGCACGTGGTTGAGGCAGTGCACGGCCTGCGCACGACACACAGGCGATTCATTTCTGACAAGGGCCCTGGCACTCGGGCCCGCTCACAGAACGAGCTGCGAATCCATCATCTTTGTGCGGAACTGCAACTCGAACTACATCCGACGACCCATGATTTCGCGGTTCGCCTGAAGTCGGATTCCGAAGACTTCGTCACTCTATCGTTCACGAACAAAGAGCGCAGCCGTGAATTACTGGTGAACGCTATCCCCGCGCCGCTTCCAGGACCTCCGGGCGCGCCGATTCAGCTGCATATGTTTCTCGACGGATCACTCCTCGAGCTTTTCGCGAATGGTACGACTGCGCTCACTGCCCGCGTCTATCGGACACCTCACGGTCCGATTCGTTTGAGCCTTGAAGGCAACGCCGAATTGAGGTCTCTCGACGTATGGCAGATCAAACCAATATCGACCGACCGTCTCACCCGTTCATTGTGTTTATGACGACTGGATCGATGTCCTCCGCGAGCGGCGTCGTGCACAGCGACGGTGAGGAAGCAAACAATCAGCTCACTATCCCTTTACTGAAACCTCCAGGAAAGAAAAAACAATTTAGTACTCTGGATGTGGGCAAGACGGAGGGATTATGAAATTCACTTTGTACTGAGGACTGAAGGCCCCGAAGGATAAGGCAAGAGTTGAGGAGAACTGTCGGGCTCCATCAGCCAGATATGTCGGCCAGCAAAGTAGTCCAGCAGCGGCTGCATATCGACACCCGGAAGTTCGCGTGCCCAGACGACCTTGGCATGATCGATATCGGCCAGGTTGTAGACGCTTTCTGCGTTGTAGTCGTGCTGCGACGAGTAGCGCACGATCACCAGATGCTGGCCGGGCATGGCTTCGAGCTTCGCTTCTGCTTGCGCTCTGGCTCGGCTCCATGGCCGGGTGACCGGAGGGACCGAGCCGGGATGCTGAATCTCCTGAGCAATCAGAACCGGAACCGTTCCTACAACAAACAAAACCACGACACGCGAAAGCGTAACTCCCACTGGCCGCCCGTGATGCTCCCAATTTCGAAGATATCGAATGGTTTGCGTCAGGAGGATAAAAAACGCCGCCAGCAGCGGCGCCGCATAGTGCTCCAGAAAGGCTATCACCAGCAGCAGGCCAATGCAGGAGACTATGAGCTCAATCACCACGAATTGCACCTCAGGGTCCCGCAGTAACCAGAGGAGTCCAAGCATGGGCAACGTTGAGACGACAGCGATCGTGTACGTAGGTGCAAGACGAACAACAATTGCGATGACGGCGAGACAGATTGCTGCGTGGGCAACGAGAAGTCCCGTCTTCCGTTTTCGAAGCAACCATGGAAGCACCAATAGCGGCACGAGCAAAGCCGGCTCAGTAAATAGAAAGAAATCGTGGAACTTCACGATCTTTTTCCAAGTGACTAACATTAGGCCGCGCCATGTCCCATCGAAATCGCCCGGGAAAATGTTGTAGTAAGCATCGAACTGAGGATTGATAGTATGCGTCGGGGGCAACTTCTCTTGCCAAATGAAAACCGGCTGGCCACGAAAATACGTCCTCTGATTGAGGACAAGTGGCTGAAGCAGTGGATTTCCCGTCAGCCTCCAGTTGTAGTAAGTCATGAACGCGCCGGTGACGAGCAGGCAGATTCCGATGGGAAGCAACATTCGTTTGGCTGTCATTCGCCACGAAGGAGTGTGACTTCGAAACAGCCAGAGGCCGAGCGCGCCTGCAATCGGCAGACAAAAAACGAACCCTTCGAACGGCCGGCTGTTCGCGAGAATCGCGATGCCCAGACCCAACCACCAGGCATCGCGCGCGCGCGCGTCTCTCTTGATGCGCGGGAGAGCCCCAATGACCAAAGCGCCGCCGATAGCGGCCACTGCTCCCCCGTAATAACTGTTCGTCCAATAGTTGAACGTTCCGAATCGGAGGGCCACCAAGCTAGCGCCGAGCAGCGCCCACGCTGCGGGTAACCAGGCTTGCAAGGCCCACAGAACTGCCGCACACATGGCCGACACGCTCAGCAGCACGCCAATCCATGGATGTCCGAGCAACTGGCCAACCGCCATCACCGCTCCTTGTGCGGGAGGATATCTCGACATGTATGTTGGCCTTTGGTTCACCTGAAAGGTATCGAGAAAAATCCACATGGGATGAGCCGGGTTCGTCAATCGGCCGTGCGCGAAAGTGTCGGCAGATAGCAAATATCCGAATTCATCGTGGACCGCCGGAATAGGAACAGGAATGAGCCCTAGCAGCGACAGACGCAGCACAATCACGGCAGCGGCGATCCCGGCGATCACCAGGCCCTTGTGGCTAGCAAGCCGAACTACATGGCTCTCGATCGAACCGAAGACGCGATCCCCAAGACGCGGCACGACCCATGCCAAGGCAAGACATACCGCCAGTAGCAAGCTCTTCAAATGCGGCAGGGGAACTTGACGGAATGAGGACAGAATAAGGATCGGCATCTCGCGTCCACAAATGCAAACGGGAACTCCAGAAGTCTCACGGCGGCAATGGATCTGTCAACCGAAGAACTGACTGCGGAGGAGCACAAGAAGCTCGCGTATTGCAACTCGCGGCGAAGTTACCGTTCTAAGACCGAATCCTTCATGTCTGGGAAGAAAATCGATCGGACGGTCGGATCGGCAACGAAAGCCAGGTTATCTGCAATCAGCTTCATGGACTTCCGCTGCCGAACTTCGACGCTTCCTACGTCCGAATTCAATCTCATTTGCGATTGCGATTCAGGCTTGGTCGTAGAATTTCAGGGCCATGGCTCCGTGTGTGGCCGCTCCTCCTGCGCGCAATGCGGCAGCGATCAGCGAGCTCTCGGTGATTTCCTCACGCGTGGCCCCGGCGGCCTTTGCGGCTTTTACGTGTACTTCAATGCAATACGGACATTGCGTCGTAAAAGCAACACCCAATGCGATCAGCTCGCGATATTTCCTTGGAATCGCGCCGCCGTCACGGCCAACGATCTTGTCCAGGTTGAGCCACGCATTGAATTCCGTGGGCGCGAGTTTGCCCATTTCCTTGAGAAACCGCAGATCCCCGACATCATGATAATGATCGCCCATAGTGCCTCCTAAGATTACAGCGATTTGATTTTGAAACTTTGCTGGTGGTTTATCGAGAGTAGACGCTCGATGAGGTTGCAACAAGATAGCAGATATGACGCGGTACATCCTTGATTACGCAACACCTTGCTGCCGTGTCGAGAGATCGCGAGGCAGAGCACTCGAAGATGCTCACCGAGACACCCCGCTCTTGGCAGGTTGAAAAGGCCGTCGCCAGACTGACCACCACGATGGCAGCATCCCAAACCGAACAAAAGATGGTGAAACGTCAACTGTCAGCTGCGGTAAAACAGAGCATCCTGATAGCGTGGCAAGTTGTCGTCTTCACGGAGGGACGCCTCGTCACGGTCGGGGCGGCGGTGGCTGTATGCTTGGTGGAACCAACGCAGCAGGACAACAATCGCCGCTACCCACCATAAAACCCAAGTGTGTTCCATGAACGTGATCATGCTCATGACTCCGTTACGCGTTGGTACGTCGCCAACACGAGGACTATACCATATAGTCTATGGATATACTATAGATTCTTCGACAAAAAACCGCCGCCATCGTGCCCGGGGTGCTCACGAATCTTCGCGATGTCGCCGACGAGGTCGCAAGTCGTGTTCGCTTTCAAAGAAGCGTAGGGCGTGCTCTTGCCCCAGTGCCTGCCGGACCGGTTGCGACTTTCCTCGGAATAGAACTCCTGGACGGCGACACCTGCGGTTTGCGGGTACGATATCAATGAGCGGGTAGAGCCAAGCAATCGATTCTTTCAGCTTGGAGACGGGTAGCGATAGATTGGGCATCGTGGGCAGTGTAGATTTTTGCTTCCAGCATGCGCCTCATTTCACGGTGAGATTGACCAATATGTTGTGCTGCACTCCGTTGGAACTGCCGGTAATCGTGATTGTGTAGGCGCCCGCCGGCGTACCATTCTGACCGCCTCCCGTTGCTGCATTTCCACCACCTCCGCACGCCAACTGGGATAGGCATCCGCCGAGCACCAAAAGAACAACACACAACGAAAACAACTTTCTCCGCTGCTCTGCGCCGCTTACAGACATTCCGAGGAATATCGCGGGGATCACGAGACCGAATGCAAGTAGCATTCCGGACGAACGGCTCCCAATGCCCGATGCCAACGCTGCCGAGGATCCGACTGTAGAAACGGTCACGGTTGCTGAACCTGTGCCATTCGACATGGAGATACTACCGAATGAACACGCAGGGACGGGACTTGTCGAAGGAGCGATACTACAGGCCAATGTAACTCCCGCCGAATCGAACCCATTCGACGGTGTGATCGTAACGGTCGAAGTGGCGGACTGGCCGGATGATACGGAGGATGGTGACAGACTCGAGGCGGAAAGGCTGAAGTCTGCGGTAACGTTGACTGCACTCGAAGAGCTCGCGTTGAAGTTGCCGTTGCCGGGGTAAGCGGCGGTTATGTGGTGCGTACCCGCGGTGAGGGCAAAGGTTGAAAAGGCAGCGACTCCGCTTCCATTTAAAGTTGAGGTTCCGATTTGCGTTGCACCGTCCATGAAATTCACGGTTCCAGACGGCGTTCCCGCGCCAGCGGTGCTTACAGTGGCAGTTAAGGTCAGCTCGGGTGAATTAGAACTGGATTTCAGTAGGGTGGTACTGCTTATCTTTTGTGCGGTTGTCGTTACGACTTGGCTCAGGACCGGCGAGGTACTGATGTTGAAGTTGGTATCGCCGCTGTAGGCGGCCGTGATGTTGTGTGTGCCAAGACCCAGCGTCGAGGTCGTGAATGCAGCCACTCCGCTACCGTTGACAGCGGAAGTACCGAGCGTAGTTGTTCCATCCATGAAGGTAACCGTACCGGTCGGCGTGCCGGTCGTAGATGAACTGACGGTGGCGGTGAAAATCACAGATTGTCCTACACCGGAAGGATTCAAGGAAGAGGTGAGAAGTGTGTTGGTACCCGCTGCTTGGACCGTCTGCGTCACGGTGAACGTGTGTGCCTGGAAATTCGCGTCGCCGGAGTAAATCGCAGATACCAAATCCGTCCCCTTCGGCAAGATTGTTGTGCTCAATGAGAATGATCGGTCCACCAAAGGCCCCGAGCCCAGCACAGTGGTCCCGTTCTTCAGAGTTACCGTCCCGGTGGGCGCATTCACTTGAGACACGCTCGCAGCCACGGTCGTCTTAAACGTAACTAATTGCCCATACACTGACGGATTGCTCGAGGACCCGACGATTATCCTGGTGCCTTGCGTGTTGAGCAACAAACTGACCGTATTGCTGACGCCATTCGCAACCGCCAAATCGGACGTTCCACTTCCATTGAAGTCGCCAACGGCTAGCGAGTAGGCTTCAGAGCCCGTACCGAATACCGAAGGCGTCCCGAACGTGCCATCGCCGTTACCAAGAAGGAGACTCACCAGATTTCCCGTAGAGCTTCCCAAAGGAGTGCTACTCAATGCCAAGTCCAGCTTTCCATCGCCGTTAAAATCGGCAGCAACCACGGACGATGGATTGGCGCCTGTGGGATACGCTTTGACGGCTTGAAAGGTACCGTCACCATTTCCCAGAAGCACGCTGACCTGCTGAGTGTGGAAATCTGCCACGGCCAGATCCAGGACGTTGTCTCCATTGAAGTCACCTAGCGTTACCGATAGAGGATTGCCTCCAACCCCGGTCGGGTACGCCACCTGGGTTCGGAACGTGCCGTCTCCGTTGCCGAGCAAAACGCTGGCATTGTTGTCGGTCTCGTTCACGACCACCAAATCGAGTTTGTGGTCTCCATTAAAGTCTCCGACACTCACGGAAATTGGACCATTTCCGGTGTTGTAGCTCACAGCCGACTTAAATGTGCCGTCGCCCCTTCCCAAAAGAACGCTTACTGTGTTGCTGTGGAAATTCGAAACAATCAAGTCCGGTTTGCCGTCACCGTTGACATCTGCGATGGCAACTGACGTAGGTTCAGTTCCCACCGGATAGTCGACGCGGGCTTGCAATGTACCGTCTCCGGCGCCCAACATCACCCCGACGGTATTAGTCGCATAGTTGACAACAGCCACATCCAGCTTGCCGTCACCGTTCAAATCGCCAACAGCAAGGGCGTAAGGATCGGTATTGGTCCCGGTGGAATAATGAGAGGGCGTCTGAAAGGTGCCATCTCCGTTGCCAAGAATGATAGAGACGGTCCCAGGGCCACATGCGGGATAGCTTGGGCAGTTGCTGGTCGCGACCGCAAGATCCAGAGCGCCGTCCCCATTGAAGTCCCCGGTTGCAACCGAGTTCGGATTAGTGCCGGCCGGGTAATCTACGCGGGTCTGGAAAGTACCATCGCCATTGCCGACGAGCACACTTAGGCTGTCGCTGCCGGAGTTGGCTACGATCAAATCCAGTTTCCGATCTCCTTTGAGATCCGCCGCGACAACCGCGTACGGTATATCGCCGGTGCCATAATCGATCGCGTTCTTGAAAGTGCCGTCGCCGTTTCCAAAAAGCACGCTGATCGTATTGCCATTGCCGGCCGTTACCGCGATGTCCAGAGTGCCGTCGCCGTTGAAGTCGCCTACTGTGACGGAGGTTGGGAAAGCAGCGGTAGCATAGTCAACTCTGGTGGGGAAATATCCGTTCCCTTCGCCAAGGAGTACGCTGACGGAGTTGCCTTTCTGATCGGCAATGACCAGATCGAGCTTTCCATCCCCATTGAGGTCCGCAGCAGCAAGCCAAACTGGAGTATTGCCGGTTGGGGACTGAACTTGTGTAAGGAACGTCCCATCTCCCTTCCCCAACAGCACGCTTACCACGTCATTGTTGTTGTTGTTGGCGACTGCAAAATCCAAGAAGCCGTCATTATTGAAATCACCCACTACAACAGAATAAGGATTGAAGCCTGTGTTATAGGCTACCTGCGCCTTAAAAGTGCCTTTACCGGTGCCCAGCAGAACGCCTGCTGTTCCATCGATGGCGTTGGTCACGACAAGGTCTAGGTTGCCGTCGTGATCGAAGTCTGCCGCGGCAATCCCTTGGGGCTTCTTGCCGGTGGCGTAATCCACCTTGGCCTGAAATGTCCCGTCCCCATTACCGAGCAAAACGCTAACAGTGTTACTGCTGGAATTGGTCACAGCGAGATCTAGATGGCCGTCGCCGTTGAAGTCACCCACGGCTACTCCCTGAGGAGTAGATCCGGTGACGTAGTCGACCTTGGCTCGGAAGGTATTATCGCCATTGCCCAAAAGTATGCTTACAGTATTGCCGGAGGAGTTCACTACAACCAGGTCCGACTTCCCATCGCCGTTGAAGTCGCCGATGGCTAAGGCCTGAGGATTCCCTCCAGCAGCATATTGAGGTGCCTCGAGAAATTGACCCGCCTGGGCGATCAGGACGCCTCCCAGTAGTAGGTGAAGTGATACCGCTGAGAGCATGTGCCTCAACATGGAGCCTCCTCAGATTGTCCAGACTCGGCTCACGGGTGCAGGGACAAATGCCCAGCCTTGCCGCTAGAAGCAGAGTCACGAGAGGGAGTATCTAGGGGGAGTTCCGTTCGGGCCGCGGGGGAGAGGCGCATTGCGCCACTAAAACCTG
>Ga0070735_10000227_pt1 | contig 68744 bp, 61 predicted proteins | sample Coa_R1_FD_66443 | JGI IMG/M metagenome (GOLD analysis project Ga0070735, IMG submission 66443) | Surface soil microbial communities from Centralia Pennsylvania, which are recovering from an underground coalmine fire - Coalmine... | ecosystem: Environmental > Terrestrial > Soil > Unclassified ...
GTTTCAATCATCGTTGAGCGTTGCCAATCCTGCGGTTCCTGTGTCGACTCCTGTCCGAACAAGGCTCTGGCGCGCTCTTCCGTCACCAATTCCAAGGGTTACCATCCACCGCACGTCGTGCATCCGGAGCGCTGTGACGGATGCGACCTCTGCGGCATGTACTGCCCCGACTTCGCGATCTATGGCACCCGAACGGACAATCTCCCGGCGGTCGAGAATGTAGTCTTTCTCGACTGACAGTCGCAGAGCGTACTAGCCATTCTGGCCTATAATATTCACACTCTAGTTCCCGTCTTAGCGCTCCCAGGGAAAGCAGTCTGTATGTCCGCCAGTTCGATCAACCTCGCTCAAGTTCCCATGGGAGGCACGCTGGTTCCCGGCGGCGCGACGTTCCGCGTTTATGCACCTCGTGCAACCGCGGTTTATGTTGGCGGCGATTTCAATGCCTGGCCGCAAAGCGGAGGATTCTTGCTGACGCAGATCGGCGGCGGCCATTGGGCGGGCTACATTGCCGGACTCAAGGAGGGAGACCAATATCTCTATTATGTGAACGGCCCAGCGGGCCCTCACTACAAGCGTGATCCGCGAGCTCGCGAGCTCACCTTCACGCCAGCGTTTCCAATGAGCAACTGCGTTTTGCGTGACCCGTTTCTATTTCCCTGGCACAACACAGGGTTTCGTCCGCCCGCTTTCAATGATCTGGTGGTCTATCAACTTCACATCGGAACATTTTCTATTGGCGGCGGAAATCCCAACGGATATTTTCTGGATGCGGTCGCCAGACTTCCCTACTTGGCGAGCTTGGGCATTAACGCGATCGAGCCGCTGCCCGTCACGGAAGCGGCAAACTATCCGAGCCTCGGGTACAACGGAACCGACCTCTACAGCCCCGAGCAGTCTTACGGCACTGACGATCCCGCGGCCTTGGCGCAATATCTTGCCGCTGTGAACGCACTGCTAACGCAGCGCGGACAGGCACCGTATGCGTCGGTAGCCGTGTTGGACGGCTCAGCAAACCAACTGCGGGTGCTGGTGGACTTGTGTCACGTATGGCATCGCTGTTCTATTCGATGTGGTGTACGGCCACGCTGGCGGCGGCTTTGACGACAACAGTCTCTGGTTCTTCGACCGGATGACGAACGGCAATCTCAATAACAGCCTCTACTTCACTGATCAGGCGGTTTCCGCCGGACAGGCATTTGCCTATTGGAACAATGACGTCAAGCAGTTTCTGATCGACAACACGACCATGTTCTATCAGGAATATCGCGTCGACGGATTTCGCTTCGATCAGGTCAGCGATATGGACAGTCACGGAGGCTGGCCCACGTGCCAAGACATGACCGAGACGCTTCACTTCGTGCAACCCGGCGGACCGCTGATCTCCGAGTATTGGCCGGTGAATGGCTGGGTGCTTTATCCCACGGCCAGCGGCGGCGCAGGATTCGACGCAACCTGGAATGACCGCTTGAGAGATGCCGTGCGCGGCGTCATCGGCGCCAGTGCAGCCGGGGCGCCGACGTCGTTGAGCATGGACTCAATCGCCGGTGCGCTACAGTTCACGGCGACATCGGAACGATGGCAATGCGTGCAGTACATCGAAGATCACGACATTTTGTGGATCGGGCACGCATGGCAACCGAGAGTGCCAGCGCTCGCCGACCCCACCGATCATGAATCCTGGTACGCGCGGAGCCGCAGCCGCGTCGCAACGGGGCTCATTCTGACCGCGCCAGGTATCCCCATGATCTTCATGGGGCAAGAATTTCTGGAAGACAAGCCGTGGAGCGACAATGCCAACGCCGGTTACAACATCTGGTGGGATGGGCTGAACGGCGCCGATCAGAACCGTGCCGATCATCTGCAATTTACCAGCGATTTAGTCGCGCTGAGGCGTCGTCAACCCGCCCTTTGTGGCGAAGGCCTCAACGTTTCTCACGTCCACAATCAGAACCGCGTAATCGCGTTTCAACGCTGGGTCGAAGGCATCGGACGGGACGTTATCGTTGTGGCCAGCCTCAGCGAAAGCACGTATTGGTCTTACGAACTCGGCTTTCCAGGCGCCGGGCAATGGCTGGAAGTGTTTAATAGCGACGTCTACGACCACTTCGTGAATCCTTGGGTTGCGGGTAACGGTGGACAAATCTCGGCGAATGGTGGCCCGATGCACGGTCTGCCAGCCTCAGCCACAATTGTGATCCCTGCAAACGGAATAGTTGTGTTTGCGCGCGACCGGGGCGATATCTAGAGGCTGCCTTCCAAACTGTGCAAAGTTTTGCTCCGCCCTGCCCGAGACGGGCGCAAAGGTCGCAATTTCAATCGCTATGTTTGGTATGGGATTTGCACCTACCAAGACCGCCTGCTCCCCAGCACTCGGAGATTGTGATGAAAACAACATTGTTCTTACTGTGCGTTCTTTGCGCCACGGCCGCGTTTGGTCAGTCGGCAGGAACCCCGATTATGCAGGGCCTGCAGTTTGCAAACCACGTCAGCCAGGCGACCCCGCACGATATGCCTTCGGAAGTGAGCCTCTACTCGGCGAGCCCGGGCGTTCACGTGGAGCACGGCGAGCGGCCGCTCTATGAAGTAGCCCCAAAGATCACGGAAACTCCGCTCGGCGATGTAGCACGGATGCAGAAGAAAGAACACCAAGCGGATAAGAAGGCCACGATAGTTTGGGAGAATTAACCGATTCTCCCAACCCTCCCTTAAGAATTACTCTTCCACCACTCGAGCCGTGACCTCTTCGGCCGGTGCACCGCCAGCCATGGCCTGCGCGATGATAAGCCGTCGGGCCTCCACTCTGATTTTTGGCAACTGCAATCCGAACAGAATCGCGCCCCCGACAGCCGCTACCGCTCCCATGGCGACCGTGACCGGCGCTCCCAATCGATCCGCCAACGCGCCGGCAAAGAAAGCTCCGAATGGTGCCATTCCCATGAACATCATGGAATAAACGGCCATCACGCGCCCGCGTAATTCATCCGGCACCATCGCTTGAATCAGCGTGTTCGACGAAGACATTTGCAGCATCATGCAAAATCCCACCGGCAACAGCAGCACCGATGAAAGCCAAAAGTTTTTAGAGAAAGAAAACAGGATTAAGCTGACTCCGAAGCCTCCGCAGGCGACCGCAACCCAGCGCCCCAGGCCGCGAATGCCCGTACGAGCAGCCAAAGTCAGCGCGCCGAACAATGCGCCGACTCCTGTTGCGCCCATCAGGATCCCGAGACCACGTGCGCCCCCGTGCAGAATTCGATCAGCGAAGATTGGCATCAGCACGGTGTAAGGCATCGCCACCAAGCTCACCAACCCGAGGAGCAGCAGTATCGCCCGGATGGGAGCTGCGTGCCGAACGAAGCGAAAGCCTTCGATGATGTGCGCTACCGGCGACGCCGTGCCTTTGTAGGGAAGAAACTGGACGCGCATTAGAAAAAGCCCGATGATGACGGCAATGTAGCTGATGCCGTTAACGAAGAAACACCAGCCTTCGCCGATTCTTGCGACCAGAATTCCAGCTACCGCGGGACCGATAATGCGCGCGCCATTGAACATCGACGAGTTCAGCGCGATCGCATTCATCAAGTCTTCCTTGCCCACCATGTCCACAAGAAAAGCCTGACGCCCAGGAATGTCGAAAGCATTGACGATGCCCAACAAAGCCGCAAGCACGAAAATGTGCCACACCTGCACCGTGTGAGTGAGCGTGAGCGCCGCAAGGATAAAGGCCAGTAGCATAGACGCTGTCTGAGTGCCAATCACAATCCGCTGCCGGTTCAGGCGATCAGCGGTCATTCCTCCCAGAGGGGCGACGAGAAAGACCGGAAACTGACTCGCGAAACCTACTGAGCCCAAAAGCAACGACGAACCGGTCAGACGGTACACCAGCCAGGCCTGGGCAACACTCTGCATCCATGTCCCCACGAGTGAAATGAGCTGTCCGCTGAAGAAGAGTTGGAAGTTGCGGTGGCGCAGCGCACGCAGTGTGGCGGAAAGCTGAATTCTTCCCGAAGAAGATGAAGTACCGTCAGAGGGTCGATCTGGCTGAAATGCTGGAGTGTCGGACACGTCTTAAGTCGCGCTCGAGATTATCCTAACAGCCTCAATTTCCTCGTGAGTCGTGCGAATGCTATCCGCCGAATGCACCCCGACCTATCTTCCCCAATCCGTTTGATCCAGCCAAAACGTACTAACAGCAGGCCTTCTGGAGGAGGAGTGCCGGTGTTTTGCACACAAACTGGGCTTTTCAAATGACAAAAATTTGCATAGAATGCGTGTAACCCACGGATACTCCTCCCAGTTAGGCGTTGCACAAGCCGCTGCTCAGGTTCCTAAGCTAGTGTGGGATGCAAGCTAGTCTGAAAGAGATTCGCATTGAGTACAGCGGTTACAAAAGTCACTTGGCGTTAGAGCCAAGTCTTCTTAACATCAGAGATTGGGTGGAAACTGAGGCTCCGTAGATGCAAGGCATAGCAGTTACTCTTCTCACCGAAGATAAGGAACGGCTGGCGGCGCTACAGCAGCGTCTCGAAAACACCCAGATTGGCCGCATTGTATTCGGTCACATCGGATTTCCCGGGAGCCAGACGGACCCGATCATTCGCCAGATCCAGGACGTCCATTCCGAAGTTGTTCTTGTCGATATCGATCCGCAAAGCCCCGAACGAGCCATTCGCGCCATTGAACTGATTCAGGCCAACACCAACGAAATCGCCATCTTCGCCGTGGGTGCGATGAATAACCCCGAAACCATCGTTTCGGCCATGCGTGCTGGCGCCCGTGAATATCTGGAGCGCAACGCGAGTTCCGAGAGCATGATCGAAGCGCTCAGCCGGTTTTCAACTGCGCGCAGCAAGTCGCGGACGGCCAACGGACGAGCACGCGTCATCGTAGTAACCAATGCAAAGGGCGGATCAGGCGCGACTACAGTTGCGGTAAATACCGCCATGGCCTTGCAGGAACTTCATTCCGAAGTGTTGCTGGTGGACTTTTCGGCACTCGGGCACGCATCCTTGCATTTGAATGTGCGTCCGACCTTCGGACTGTTGGACGCGGTCCAGAACCTGCACCGCATGGACGCTTCCCTGCTGAAAGGTTTGATGACCTCCTGCAAGGACGACCTGCAACTGCTGGCCGGTCCCCAACTGCCTCAACTGGTTGCTCCGACTGCAGCCGAATTGGCTCGGCTTTTCGACCTTCTGGTTTCTACCTACCGCTATGTAGTTGTTGATTGCTCCGATCGCGTCGATGAGACCGCGCGCATGCTCTGCGATTTGTCCAATGCGGTTCTGTTGGTGGCGCAAGCGGATGTCGTTTCTCTGTGGAGCGCCGGACGCCTCCGCACATTCCTCGAAGAAGGCGGCTCGCATGGCCGGGTTCGCCTGGTGCTCAACCGATATAAGAAAATCCCCGGATTCGGGGACGAGGATGTCGAAACCGCGACCAACTGCAAAGTTCTCTGGAAAATTCCGAATAATCATCAGGCAATTGCTCCTGCCATCGACAAGGGAACACCAATCGTCCTTCAGGAAAATGTCGACGTGGGGAGATCTTTCCGTGGCCTGGCGGCTTTGTTGGCCGACGCCTCGCCCACTGCCGAGGGCGCACTCGATCTCGTTTATCAGCCCGACAAATCAGAGATCAAGAAAAAGCCGGCTCGAAGCATGCTGGTCGCTTCCCTCCGCGCTGGACAATAGTCAGACACCCTTCCTACCACCAAGTGCGGCATAATATCCCGGTTATCTCCTCCATCCATGGCTCATCTTTGCGCATTGATACTTGTTTGCTGTTTTTCGCAGGCGTTGGCGTTGGCCCAGAGCATTCCACGCGAAACTCCAATGGCGACCGCGGACCGAGTGAAGCTGCCCGGTTGGTGGCCAACGAAAGACACGCCCAAACGCGATGAATATACTGGCCCGGCGGCTTGTGCCGGGTGTCATGCCGACAAAGCCGCCAGCACACAATCTACGCCAATGCTGCACGCGTCGATGACGGCAGACAAGGCTGAGATACTGCGCTCGCACAATGAGTTGAACCTCCAGATTGGCCCCTATCACTACAAAATCGCTCGCACCGACGATAGCAGTTCGTACTCCGTGAGCGATGGAACAAATTCCATCTCAACTGACCTTGCATGGGCCTTTGGTATTGGCGAAGTTGGCCAGACTTACGTTTACCAACGAAACGGCCATATGTACGAAAGCCGTTTAAGCTACTACACCAATCCTCAGCAGCTTGACTTCAGCCCGGGTCACCCCCGCTCCATACCGACTAGCGTGGAAAATGCTTTGGGACGACCGATCCATCCTCCAGAAACTGGTTTGTGTTTCGGTTGTCATACCACGGCATCGAGCACGAGCGGCTATTTCGATCCGAGCCAGTTGATTCCGGGCGTTACTTGCGAAGCTTGCCATGGCCCGGGCATGGAACACGTTGTTGCAATGACTACCGGAGAATGGCAGCATGGCAAGACTTTCATGTTAAATCCCGCTAAACTCAAACCCGTCGAGTCGGTTGAGTTTTGCGGCGCTTGCCACCGAACTGCTTGGGACGTGGCTCTGGCCGGCAGTAAGGGCGTTTTCAATCTACGCTTCGCGCCATATCGCCTGGAGAACAGCCGATGTTGGGGCGATGACGGGGATGCTCGCCTGACATGCATGACTTGTCACGATCCGCACAAGCCGCTGGTGCGCGATGCGACGTCTTACGATCAACGATGTCTTCGATGCCACGGCAATGCGTCGCATGCAAGTACTGGCGAGAAAGTGGCGCATACCACATGCCCGAACAACACCAAGGATTGCGTGACCTGCCACATGCCGAAGTATGAAATTCCTGGCATGCATGCCAATTTTACCGATCACCGCATCCGCATAGTCAAAGCTGGCGAGCCATTCTCGGAATGAATCGCACTTCAGCACATCTGACAGCATCCCGTTACCGAATGTTCTTTCTTGCCGCCATGTTTGTGATCGCAGTCCCAGGCTTCAGCCAGAGCAATGGCAAAACCACCGATCAGGTTTACAAGAACATCCAAGTACTCAAAGCCGTTCCCGCAGAGCAACTGATTCCGGCGATGCAATTCATCACGGCTTCTCTCGGTGTGGACTGCGATTTCTGTCATGTCTCGGGAGCATTCGAAAAAGACGACAAAAAGCCAAAGCAGACTGCGCGAAAGATGATGCTGATGATGTTTGCCATCAATCGTGACAACTTCGATGGTCGCCAGGCAGTCACGTGTAATTCATGTCACCGCGGCGGGCAGAAGCCAATGGCCGTTCCTGTCATCGCTGAAGAGAATTCAACGGTTCAGGGCTCATCTCAAGGACCGCAACCTTCACTGCCTTCCGCCGAGCAAATTGTTGACCGCTATGTGCAGTCAGTAGGTGGCTCCTCAGCAGTCCAGGGCATCAACAGCCGGGTTGCGGAGGGCAAGATCGAGATAGCCGGCCGTGCTTTCCCCGTGAATCTGTTCTATGAGTCTCCTGACAAGTCCAGCACAGTCATCCATTTGTCGAACGGTGACAATATCAGCACATTCAACGGGGGCTACGGCTGGATCGTGTTTCCGGATCAACCCACGCGGGAGATGCAACAACACGAACTTGATGGCGCTCGCATCGATGGCGACCTTCATCTGCCACTAGATCTGCAACGGATATTTGGAGAGTTGCATGTCAACGGCGAGGATACAATCGCCGGTCACGCAGCTTATGCAATTACTGCTTCGAAGGAAACACGTCCAACCGCTCAACTCTACTTTGATAAAGAGTCCAGTTTGCTGCTCCGCTTGGTGCGTTATTGGGACACGCCACTGGGCCGTTATCCCGTGCAAACAGATTTTTTCGACTATCGTGAGAGTGAAGGACTGAAGATTCCTTTTAAATGGATCGTCGCACGGCCAAGCGCGCGCTTCACCATTCAACTCGAACGAGTGCGTCAGAATGTTTCGATTGAGCGAAGCAGATTCGCGAAACCAGCCGTAAGTGCATCAACACACTAAGAAGAGAATTATTTCCCGGCTGCCATCGTCGCTTCTACTTTGGAGTAAACGGCAGGATCTGAGCAGATCTCGTAGTACCAGATCTCGGTCCACTTCTGGTGAGAGAAATTCTTGCTGTCAACCTGTGGGGTGCGGCCGGAACGCACAACAATCCTACGGAAGATGTCGTTCCCTACGGGGACCATTCCACTCCACAGACAATATTCTTCCTGCGTCTTTAGCTCCGGAAAGCCGACCTTGCACGCCTGTAAAGAAATTTCCTCTCGCAACTTGTGAAACGCGGCTTCGCTGATTCGAATCCCATTCACGTTGTACTTCATGACGAAATCTTCCGGATTCTCTTCCACCTCAGGTGCACTCGCGGTCTGAAAGGCGTACACGTGGAATGGGCTCTGCACTGCCTTCATCGACTTGCGCACCCGCCGACTGCACGACGACAGCCTGTCACTCTCGTTCAAGGCATCGGAAATCATGATGCGCTGGTCGCCGTCCATCAGATACATCGGCGCGGAATCCTGGTAAGAGATGCCGACGCCCAATTCTATTCCGGGCAACCCGGCTCGCTCCAGCAACTGGTTGTACCCGCGAACAATTTCGACGATTTCCCGCGCCAGCACCGCCGCGCGACACACTCCCAGGCTCGGTTCACCTTCCCGCTCCAGCATGGCAAGAATGATGGCGTCGCCTTCGAGAAACACCTTCGTTGCTCCATACTTGGTGAGCAGTTTGTTCACTGGGTCATAGAAGTTCAGGCTGAAGTACGATGCCGGGTTCATCTCGCGCTGCAACAGCGATTTCGTCAACCGGGATGAGTCGCGCACGTCAGCCTTGATGATGACGTGGCGCAGGATTTTCTCTTCCCCGGATTTCTGCTCGTCCGCCAGTAGAAATTGGTAAAGCGTTCCATTCAGCGCTGAGAGTTCGCGCATCTTTTCGTTCGAAATCAGGTTGACGCCGTCGATCGCTCCATTCAGCGTTTCCAGTTGCCGCAGGTCACGATGGTACCGCATCAAATCGCGAAGGAACCGGCCTGCCATTTTTGCCCGTTCCACGCCACGACAACCTGCGGTGCGATCAATCGCGGCGTTTAGGGCATCGGCAGAGATCTTGCCATGATCGGCGATGAGTTTTTCTACTCGAACCCGCTCCTCTTTTGAAATCAAAGCGTTCTTCAATTGCTGGGCGTTGATTCGTGGAGAGTACTCGGCCAGAAGTGGCACTGCTTCGTAAGATGCCACGACATAATCCACCAACTTCTCGCGCTCGAGCAGCGAAACCCACTCGGCCAATCGCGTTTTTTGCGCCCTGCCCTCCGGGCTCGACGAGTCTGGCGTCCCTCCCCCAACAAGCTCCTGAGCATTCTCCGGCACGTTAAGCCAGCCATCCATTGTGCGATCGGGTTCCGATCCCAAATCAAGCTTCAACGATTGCAGGAAGTCACAGGCGACACGGCGAACGTTCCAAAAGCGATCCGGATCGCGATCAAAGTTTCCCAACATTACATATAGTTCCGCATTTAGGTAGGTATCGCAGCCGTCGTCCGTGAACATCAGCGGATTGAGGAATAGTTTGTATTTTTCCTCGTCCCCTTCGCCGAACAAAGACCGGCGCGTGCGACCCAACGTCTCCTTCTCGATTTCCCTTAGCGTACGGAACAGGTCCTGGCCAGCCTTCCGCAAAATGATCTTCTTGGCAACCTGGAACCCGGCCACTCGCTCGCGATATTCCAACGCTTTCTGCTGGCGAATTCCTTCGTAGCCTTTCAGTGTCAGTCGGCAACGTTCGAGGATTTGCGCGAATTGAGAGTGCAGTTCCAGGCGCAGGAATTTGATGATCGCCGTCCGTCCCAGAAAGTCGAATACTGGATTGCTTTCGGCCTTGGCTCGATTCAAGGCGACTACGTGGATTTCGGTCAGCAGGCTCTTCAAATCCGCGGGTTCGGTGGATGCGGCCTTTGAAACAGTTTTCGAACGAAGATATTCGGGCCCGGTGTTTTGCCGTGATTCCGCCGAAATGAGCCCTTCGATATCTCCATGCCTCATCAGAAGACGAGCGATGTGCACCCGCGTCTGCTCGACGAACTTAGGGCTCAGATGAACATCGTGGCGCAGGTTATCGACGCCGACTTGCAGCCCATCCAGTGACAGGGATGGAGAGAAACTCGCCAGATGCAACGGAGGCGTTTCATCTTTTTGATGGCCAAGTCTGAAAATGGGGATACGGGGCATAAAGATTTCAGTGTTAGTGCGATTGCTGTGCGGCTTGACTCAACATGTTCTCCCGAAAGCGCGGAACCACCAGCGCCTGCTCGACTGTTGGTACGTTCAATCCAGTCAGTTTCGCGGCCAACGCCTGCGCCTGCTCAGTCGCACCGGAACGCGAATAGCACTTCCACAAAAACTGCATTGCCATCGGGTCCTCTGCCGCCTCCTCCAGATGAGGAATGGCCTCGGTAAAGTTCTCCTGCGCAACCAGGACGGCCCCGGCCGCGCTTTGATAACTGATCCGAATAGCCTGGCTTTTGCTCTTTTCAGCCATGCCCGCTAACTGGTTCAATGAATCGATCGCCATTTGCATGTCCGTAGCTTCTGCAGCACGTGTGACTAGGACTCGCAGAACGCGTGCCTGCTCTTCATCATGATCGCTCGCCGAAATCGGATGCTCCTCTAGAGCATGCTGAGCGGATTGCAGCTCTTTTAGGGCCACCTTGTACTCCGGCTGGCACATGGCCGCCATCCTGTGAGCTTCGGCTTCCCATCGCCCCAGCCCGGCTGCATGAGCTTCTTTCTCGACTTCGGCCAGCGCCTTGGTGGCTGCCTTGGGGTTGTTCTCTCGTATCCAGGTTTGCGCCGATTGAAGTTGAAATTCAACCTTATCCCCGCGACTGGCCGCAAACACCATCGCCCTGTCGTATTCTTCGCGAGCTTCCTGCTCTTTCCCCATCAGCGCGTATGTGTCAGCGATTCCCACTTCCGAACCGAAATTGGGATCGATTTGCACGCTCATCCGGTATTGTTCAAGAGCGGCATCAAACTTGCCATCCATACGCAACAGCTCTCCGTACGAATCATGTGGATTCGCCTGGTCTGGTTCGAGCGCGATATAACGATCCATCGCGGCGAACGCCTTTTCGAACGCTCCCGTGTAGGCATACGCATAGGCAAGATTGTTCAGGGCCGCTGGGTAGTTCGGGTGTGCCGTCACCGCACGCTCCAGCACGAACACCGCTTGGTCATACCGTTGCTGCGAGTTCAACCAACCGCCGGCCATGAATGCCAGGCGCTCATCGTTCGGGAAGCGCTCGAGCAAGTCATTCATTGCGGCTATTGCGGGCAGATAATCATTTTCCTGTGCCCCCGCCATCCAGCGAATCAGCAACTGCTCGCTCCCACTGACCTTGGGAGCCAATTGTTTCGCATGTTTTCGAGTCGCGGCTTGCTCCACGGGATCGCGGCTGAGATGGGAAATCAGAATAAGAGCCTGCGCAAAATCGGGGTCGGCTTTGGCCGCTTCACGCAAGTCCGATAGGGTCTGGCTCATGTCGTAGCGCTCGTAGTAGCGCATGGCACGTTCAAACCGTTGCCGCGCTTCGGCCGAAGAGGTTGTCACCGGTAAACGGGCCGACGTTTGCTTCGACGAAACCGCAACAGCATACGCGCAGACGCAGATTAGAACGGGCAAAAGGCACCAGCGACGCGGCATGAGTCCCTCGGAAATACCTGATTTCTATATCTTTAAGAGGAGACTATCACCGCGCCCAAGAGCCGAAAACGTTACTCAAGTTACGTCCAAAAATGTGCAGCAAAGGAATCGAAACAGCGCTGCCACGTCGTCTTTCGAGCACGTTAAGCCGCGGCTTGCAGAACCAGATCCTGCGATTGAATTGACATATGCTCGCGCCCAAACCTACCATTCCTTACCCCGTGATTGGCGAAACCATTTCGCATTACCGCGTCATCGAGAAACTTGGCGGCGGCGGTATGGGTGTCGTTTACAAAGCCGAAGACACGCGCCTTGGACGATTCGTAGCCCTGAAATTCCTGCCCGCCGAAATCGCTCATGACCCGCAGGCGCTTGAGCGTTTCCGCCGCGAGGCTCGCGCGGCTTCGGCCCTCAACCATCCCAATATTTGCACGATCTACGACATCGGCGAGCATGAAGGCCAGGCGTTCATCGCGATGGAGTTCCTGGACGGAGCAACTCTCAGGCAGCAAATCTCCGGCCGTCCCCTCGAACTCGAGACCTTGCTCTCGCTGGGGATCGAAATCGCCGACGCCCTCGACGCCGCGCATCATGAAGGCATTGTTCATCGCGACATCAAGCCTGCCAACATCTTTGTGACCAGGCGCGATCACGCCAAGATTCTGGATTTTGGCCTGGCCAAGGTCACCGGAGCGAATCGCGCGGTCGAGCCACCCGACGCAACTATCGATCTGACGGCAGTCACCGCTAAAGACCTCACCAGCCCCGGAACTACCGTGGGCACCATCGCCTATATGTCTCCCGAACAGGTGCGGGCCAAGGAGCTTGACCCACGAACGGACCTGTTTTCCTTCGGAGCTGTCCTTTACGAGATGGCCACCGGCGCCGTGCCCTTCCGCGGCGAAGCTTCCGGCGTGATCTTCGACGCAATCCTGCACAAGGCGCCCGTCGCTCCAGTACGCCTGAACCCGGATGTTCCGCAGGAGCTCGAGCGCATCATTAACAAGGCGGTCGAAAAAGATCGTGACTTGCGCTACCAGCACGCTTCGGAGATCCGCGCAGACCTGAAACGGCTGAAGCGCCAGACGGAATCTGGTAAAGCGATCGCAGAGAGCTCGGACGAACCTGTGTTGGCAACAACAGCCGCGCGGCCTTCTGGGGTAAGCATTTCCACCCCACGAATGTCATCCGGTTCGGTAGTCGTCGCTGAAGCGAAGCGGCACAAAGGTTTGGTCGCCGGAATCGCTGCAGCTCTTCTCGCGTTAGTCCTGGCCGCGGGCTTCGGAATTTACAAGCTTATCGGACGCGGCCCGACGATCGACACTCGCAACATCAATATCCGCCAGCTTACCGAACACGGCCAGGCTGTCGGCTTCGCATCGATTTCCGCCGACGGCAAGATGATCGCGTACGCGCGGCGCGAAGGTGAGCGAAGTCTCCGGGTCAAGCAGGTACAGACGGGTAGCGAAGTGGTGGTCGTCCCGCCGCAAAAAGGATTCTTTGGCTCCGCTACGTTCACGAATGACGACAATTACCTTTATTACACGCATGACGACCCTGCAAATCAGAACAACACAAATTTGTATGTCGTTCCTGCTTTAGGCGGGGCGCCGCGTCAAGTTGTGAGCGATGTGGCCAGCACCGTGTCGTTCTCGCCCGATGGCAAGCACATGGCGTATCGGCGCATCATCCAGGTTAGAGGCGCAGACCAGCTCCTGATCGCCAACGCCGATGGTTCCGGCGAACGGGTTCTAGTGCAAGTACAGTCGGGCGGCATAGGCTTTGCTACCGATCCTTCCTGGTCAGCCTCTGGCGATACCATTGCCATCGGTACCTTTGAACTCGGCGGAAAATCTATCTGCTCGATCCGAGTCTACGCACCATCAGGAAAATTGGTGAAAAATTTTCCCGTCAACATGGTGGTCAGGGCGCTAACCTGGATGCCTGACTCTTCAGGGTTTTTCTTCGTGGCTGCACAAACCAGCGGAGGTTTTCGACCGCAAATCTGGTTCCAACCCTACTCAGGTGGTGAACCATTCAAGATCAGCAACGACTTGAACGAGTACGCGTCACTCAGCATCACGGCAGACGGCAAAGCGTTCGTTACGACTCAAGAGCGGCGGCAAGCCACCATCTTCGTCGGAGACGCGCCAAGCGTCCTCAATGACAAAATCGACTGGAAGCTGACGCCGATCTCCACCGAGCAAGCGACCGGCTACAACCTTTCCTGGACAGCCTCCGGCAAACTTCTGCAGCAGAACTCCATTCTGCAGACCTTTATTACCAACGCGGACGGAAGTGCGCGGTCGCGTGTTCTCGAAAGCAGACCCTTGGTTTGGGCACCCAATGCCTGCGGTCCGGGCGATGTCGCAATAGTCACCAGCGTCTCCGAGACTAACACCGCGAATCTGTGGCGGGTGAATCTTGGGACTGGCGAATCCAAGCAACTCGAATTTGGCAAAGACGCCGAGCAATCCTCGTGTACACCCGATGGAAAATGGGTTATCTATCGGGGGAACATCGCTGCAGATAATATTGGGCACATTTTCAAGCTCTCCACAGATGGCGGCACTCCTATCGAATTGGCTAAAGGCAATGTCAGCCCGCCCGTCGTTTCGCCCGATGGAGCCTTCGTCGTTTATATCCGAGTGGACGGGCAAGGGGCCGAAGCCAAATCAAAATTCATCTTGCAGAAGATTGATGGTGGCGCGCCCGTAAAGGAGATCGATGCTCCCCTGAACTTAGGCGGTCTAGGATGGACGCCGGATAGCCATGCGCTCACGTATGTAAGCCACACCACCGGAAATACGACCAATCTCTACATGCAACCACTATCAGGCGGAGCCGCCATCCAGTTGACTCACTTCGATTCCGAACCGGCGGTAGTCGGCGCCTATGCCTGGTCGCGCGACGGTAAGAAAATTGCGCTTACGCGCTCTCGCTACAACGACACCGACGTTGTCATGTTCAGCGGTTTTCGCTAGGCGAAATCAAATCTTCAAGAAGATTCCTTTTCGATAGAGCACCCACATCGCCAACCAGCACATCAGCACATAACTGATCGCGTAGAGCAGTGACGCGTTCGCGGGTCTGGCCAGCGGCGTAAATACGTGTTGATAGACGTACTCTTGCCAGTTCATTCCGTCTGCAGCAGAGAGGCGATCGAGCATGTGCGAGATAATCTCAGCGAAAACGTATGCAGCGATCGCGTTCATTCCAAACACAAGAAAAAACTGCGACCCAGCTCCTCGCCGATTCTGAATATCGACAATCCAATAGCAAATTGCCAGGCAAAGCAGCGCCAAGCCAGCGGTCAGCAGGACAAATGAACTGGTCCAGACTTTCTTATTGATCGGCAGCCAAATATTGATGACTTCGCCCGCGATCACGCCGGCCACTCCGAACAACGCCATACCAACGGCTTTGTCTTTCGCGTTGCGATCCGAGCGTAGCCAGTCGCCAGTGAGCAGCCCGATCAGGCAGGTTGCGACTGCCGGAATGGTGCTGATTACGCCTTCGGGATCGCGTGTTCCTTCGTACAGATGCCCCATAAGCAGCTTGCGATCGAGCCACGCCACGATGTTCCGATCGGGATCCAGAATCGGCATCCCATGTGTCGGCACGCCGAAGCCTGGCACAGGCACGAAACGCATAATCAGCCAATACCCCGCAAGACATGTGAATGCCGCGATGATCCATCCACGACGATTCGACCACAGGGCCAGCACTGCCGTGATCATGTAACAGATTCCGATCCGCTGCAGGACCCCATACACGCGCCAAGAGTGCAAGGCGTAGTGATTCGGAAATCCGTTGAGGAACATACCAATGGCGAAGAGCGCGACTCCCCGGACGATAGCGTGCCACAACAACTCCGATTGGGTTGCACCGCGTCTCATCCGCGAACTAAATGAAAATGGCATGGCAACCCCCACAATGAAGAGAAAGAACGGGAAAATCAGGTCAGTCGGCGTCCACCCATTCCATTGCGCGTGCTGTAAAGGCCAGTAGGATCTCGGCTCGTCTCCTGCATTGTTCACCAGAATCATCGCCGCGATCGTCGCCCCGCGAAAGAGATCGAGCGAGACGAGTCTCTGGGTCATCGTGCTGACCGATCCAGCGACAGTTTCGGGTTTGACAGTGGTTGCCACAGAATTACGGCCGCGTATCCAAGGGATGTTCGGACTTCTTGAAAAACTCGTTTTGCAAGCGCAAGCTGGTATCGTCCGCCTTGACCGCGCGAATCGCCATTACGATGGCCTTCTCCCAATCATCCATCTCAAATTTGCCGCGCTCCTTTGTCGCCACCGAACCGTCCCCTGAGTAATGATTCGGAAATCGCGCATACCACCAGATCGCCGTGTACAAATCATCCGGTAGACTGAGGCGCGCTTGATCAGCACCTGATTCCTGCTTGGCTCGATCCATGTGCACCAGGTCAGGCCGCGCGATCAGCATCTTGGATGTTTCCGACTCGCCCCCGTGCATGTCTGGAATAGACGATTTTTTGGCCGGCGGTCCAGCCGGAGGCGCCTCGAGAACTGGAAGAACGTACACGACATAGTCATGCGGCTTTTCCAGTTGCGTTTGCGCAAAGAACGGCAGCAAGTTTTCGTTTCCACCATGTCCATTGACGATAATGATCTTTCTGCAACCGTTTCTCGCCATTTCGTCGGTGGTTTCCTGCAAGAGATCTAACTGAAGATGGGTGCTGTAAGCGATCGTGCCAGGCTCATGCTTCGCTTCGAAAATCTGTCCGAAGTAGTACTCCGGAAAAACCACGGCATACTCCTGCTCCGCCGCCTTCAGCGTGACATCTCGCACTTTCAGCAGATCGGTTCCCAACGGAAGATGTGCGCCATGTTTCTCCAGGATGCCAAACGGCAACAGGCATGTCCCTTGCGACTTCTCAATGGCTCTCCTGAAGTCGGCGGCGGTCAGCTCCTCCCAATGATTCGAAAGCTTCTCTTGGGCCCAAACGAGGGTTAGTCCGGAGATCAGCAATATCGCAACTGCAGGAAATCGCCGCATTAAATCGTTTCTCCTGATTCCGAGCATTCTAGCATCGGCTGAAAGGAATGGTTACTGTAGTCACCATGCCAAATGACCGATCTGCGTCTATGATTACGCTGGGCGGTGTTGCCTCATGAAGAAGTTGCAGTTCGTGCTTTCCCTTACCAACAACGACAACGATTATCAGCTCGAACAGGCGACTTCCGCCCAGGCGGCTGCCAAACGTTCCGGTGTTGAGTTGCAAGTCCTTCATGCAGACAACGATGCCATCACACAGAGCCAGCAGCTTCTAAACGCAATTCAATCCCGATCGGTGCCGCAACCGGCCGGCATCATCTTCGAACCCGCAGGAGGGACTTCTTTGCCGCAAGTGGCTCGCGCCGCTGCGATCGCCGGGATCGGCTGGGTCGTCCTGAACCGCGAGGTCGAGTACATCGCCGATTTGCGTAAGTCTCACGGCGTGCCCGCGTTCTCGGTGACAACCGATCACGAGGAGGTCGGCCGAATTCAGGGCAACCAGATTTCCGCCCTGCTGCCCGACGGAGGCTCTGTCCTATATATTCAGGGACCTTCGGAAAGCTTGGCGGCGAAGCAACGAACCTCCGGCATGTACGAAACCAAGCCCATCAGCGCACAGATCAAGATGATGAAAGCCCAGTGGACCGAAGCCAGCGCCTATCGCACTGTCGCTTCATGGCTGCGCCTGTCGACCGCTCATCAAACGCGTATCGATCTTGTCGCTGCACAGGACGATTCCATGGCCATGGGTGCCAGAAAAGCTTTCGAAGAACTGCCTGCTGGCCCGGCCCGTGAACGTTGGCTCAGCCTTCCCTTTCTCGGCTGCGACGGATTGCCGACTAGCGGCCAAGCGTGGGTTCGGAGCGGACTGCTGAAAGCTACCGTCCGGATACCGGCCAACGCTGGGCAGGCACTCGAGATGCTGGTGAAAGCGATGCAGACCGGGACCATACCGCAGGAGCAGACCTTGACCGCTCCCGTTTCGTTCCCCGCCGTGGAAGACCTAAAGCCGGTTCAGACCATCAACAGTGGAACCTTGTCGGCCGGTAGCAGCCGCTAACTCTTTCGAATCGCAAATCCTTGCTAGAGTAGTTGTCATGCCCACGCTGGTATCTCAACCTACTCGCATCCGATCCGCAGGCAACAAACCTAAACTGATCGAGGAATACATCGGACGCGTCAACTCCAACACAGCCGGTGTTAGTGTCGCGCACATGCACAGCCCCGGCGGCTGGGAAGAACCTCGTCAGACGCCGGAGTTCGACGAGTTCACCGTGGTGCTGAAAGGAACTCTTCGCGTCCACCACAAGAGCGGACAGATGGACGTTATCGCTGGCCAGGCTGTCATTGCTCATCGTGGCGAGTGGGTGCGATATTCGACGCCGTTTGAAGACGGCGCGGAATACATCGCTGTCTGCTTGCCCGCATTCTCGCCCGAGACGGTGCATCGCGATGACACGTAGCGATGTTCACAGCAGCGGCTGCGCCATCCTCGTCGCGCACTTTGCGACAGGATGGATCTCACACTCGAGAGCCCAACTTAAGTATCGCGGTGCGAACCATCTCATGCTTCTGCGTGAGGCGCACATAATGCATCTCGTTCGCACCGGCTTTAGAACGAAGAATTTCGATCATGTCTCGCTTCTCTCGCGAAGACCAGTGAGCCAGGTCGGGAGTCAGCGCCAACACCAGCGCCCAATCTTCGCAAGCTCGGCGTTCCAGAGCGCTCCAGCCTTCGACGTTCACTCCCAGAGCTCGATTCACTGCAGCGGTTGACGCTTTTCGGACGCGCTGATTATCTCCGCCAAATTCTTGCGCCATTCTGCGATTCACACGCAATCCCAGGGTGCGCGTGGAAAATCGGTCCCAGGCTTTCTTCTCGGCGTCAGGCATTTCGTACAACACGTGGCCGTCAGCCAATCGCTTGAGCGTGCGCATCGGAGTCTTGTATTTCGGATCGGCGGCAATTCTCTTTTCTTCGCGTTCCGTCAGCTTCAGGATCTCCGGACGGCCTGGGCGGAAACCCAGCTTGCGGTAAAACCAGAATGCACCCGATTCCAACGCCTCGTCGTTGCCTTGGCCAATCTGGTACGGATAAACCGAAATACACTTCGCGCCCATGAGTCGTCGCAAACAGCGCAGTGCTTGCGAGTAGATCCATGCTGTCTCGCCGTTACGAAAGGTATAAAACGTGTTGAAGCCGACTTCGATCCACTCGCAGAGACCGATGGCCTCGATGTAGTTGATCGGGACGCCGTTCTTTAGCGTGAACCCAGCCGTGTAGGCGCGCAGCGGCAAGCGCCGTTCGGGCGGCAGGTTCCAAAAGTAGAAGACGACACCGCGTCCGACTTCGGCCTTCACCACGGACCGCGGATCACCCAGCGTCGTACCGTAGAGCTCGCGATAGCGAACTAGCATGACTTCGCGAATCCTCTCGATGATCGAGTTGCCCTCTCGCAAAGACAATTTGTCGAGCCTCGGCGCCGGCTTTGCGAACTCGATCTCGAGGCTGACCTGCTTGCGCCCGATCAGCGGTTCCGCGTGGTAATAAAAAGACCGCGGACGCACCCAACTGCGCGTGCGCGAGAGCTTCGCATTCTCGAGTCTCCAGCGGACCGGCAGGCGCAGCGAGTCGTAGAGCTCCGCTTTTTCACGAGCGGACAACGACAAACTTTCGAAGCGCTCGATCAGCCACTCCAACTCCCGCTTGCGGCCTCTGGCAGCCTGCAGCCATCGTCGCCACGGAATGTTCGCCTCGACGTCGGCGTCTTCTTCGAGCAGTGGCATGAAACGAGGCCACGTCGCACCGATCGGCCGCTCTTCTTCATAGTCGTCCCAGTCGATCTCGACGTTGCGCGGAAGGCGGCGTATCAGCCAGCGGACAACGTCGAAGCTGAGCGTGTCCTGCATGACGGTGCCGGCGATGCCTGAGAACTCGAAGGTGTCGATCTCGTCGAGATCGGCGCCGCGGTCGCGGAGTTGGTCGATGCGAGCGCGAAACGAATTCAGCAAGCGCTCGGATTGCACGACCACTCGCGGTCCGTGCGGAAAGGCACGCAGGAACAACAACGACTCGTGCAGCCGAAGAAGCGTCTCGACGTCTGAAATCTGCCGCTTAGAAAACGCAGCCAGCAACTTGGCCACGCGCTGGTCCTCGGCGCGACCGAAGCGTGTCTTCGATTGCTCCAGCCGATCCAGCATTTTGTCGAGAACGAGGTCAGGCATCGTGCCTTCCGGGGACACAGTAGCGTATACGATCGGGTGACAGCAAACAGCATCTCACGGAGCGTTCCCCTCCAGGCTTTACTAATAAGCAAAGCAAAAGCCTGATTTCTTGGGCGAGGTGGCGAGTTTCTGGTCGAAGCGGCGGGTGGGCTGCCCTTGCTCGGCCGGAAACGCCGAAAATAGACTAAGCCTCAAGGGAGAAAAACCAAGTCGGGCCAGTCTCCTCACGCAATTGTCCTGGTGATTTTCCCGGTGGGTGGCGCTCGCGTCCTGATAATTCAGGCGCGGCTCGTCAGGGCTCGTGAACGGTTGCAATTCGAAGCGACCCACGACGGAACGGCCGTAATCGAGTTGAAAGCGTATTTTTGTGGGGATCGAAACTGGAATCGTCGCCGAATTCACAACTTCGCGACATCGTATCGGAGAACCAAAAGGTGCCAAATCGCGGAGTCCATCTCAGCCGATAGCACTGTTTTCTCGACTCCCCCAGTGGAAGTCGCCAAAACGGCTCGAGTCTGATTTCGACATTGCCTCCGCCACTCTCAAACGAGTCACAATGCCGGGACAGTCTAGACATAACCATTTTCGACATCACTCACGATAACAACCGATCGTTGGCCGAGGTGGTTCGGTCGCCAACTGAGGCAAGCTAGCCATGCGGTTTGACATACTCCACTCCGTACTCGGTCTGCTGATCGTTCACTTTTCGCGATCGCACAATGCGTCCAGCCACAAAAATATTGGCGGTGTCCGGGGTGTAGGGGACGGCGATTTGAATCCATGTATCCTCGCGATAAGTATGGGAACTGCGGAAGCAAACGCCTCCCCGCGAGACATCGACGATGTCAACAACGTCGGCTGCCGGGCCCTCAGGACCGACGCAAGCCATTTTGTGCATACCGACGCGACGATATTTTCTTCTTTCCGGCACTGATGCTTCAGCAGGTACGTCCGCACTTCTCTTCTCTGGTACTGGTTCCCAAACCGTATCGCGCGAGCACGCGCAACACTTGCGGGTAAGATGGCGGGTCACCATGAAGACGGAGAGATCCACCTCATTGAGGGCGGCTACTTCCTGGTTTTGGCAGGCGCTGCAGCGAAGCAATACGCGGCCGGTACTGTCTTCCAACTCCTTTGGTTGGGGAAAACGGATACCCCAAAAGCTCTCGGTCGGGTTGAGCACCTCAATTCCATAGACATTGCCTTCGGTCCGGATGTCGATCTGTCCGACAACGCGCCCGATGACCTCGTCCCCAATTCCGCCGCGCTGCAGATGAACTTTCTGCCCAGCGGCGAGCAAAGCTTTGATGATGACGCAGCAACCGCTGCGGCTGACGTTCACGGTGCGGGTCATCTCCATAAACCCCTTGCCGGACAAATCCATACCAGAAACTTGGACACTGATCGAAATGGAGACACGATCGCCCTTGCGGGCGGTTGACTTGGAAGCTGGAGCTGTTGCGCCTGCCATAACGTGAGTCTGGGTTAACATGGGCACGTCCATCTGTGATGGGCGTCGCTTCCCGACATTACCGAGGTAACGACGCAGACTGATGGGAATCGAAAGTCTATTGTGTCCACGCCCTTGCAAATCGCAGGGATTAATAGGATAAGCACACAACGGCACGTCCTACGCGCCTCACCTTGCGGCTCAAGGCGGGTGGCCCACTCAAGCCCGGTGTTGGCTTGAGTGGGGGCTTAAAAATCAATGCGAGTGCCATGCGGCATCGCCCGTGCAATTCCCCAACACAACGAAAACCGCGTTCTGTGGGCCACCCGTCCCGTCCTACCGGAACTGGGAGGAATTGTAGTCAGCGGTATAGTGGCGATGAGTGTTGGCAACCTCGAACGTTAGTTCTATGGACGCTTCGACCGTCCTGAACTCGACGCTCCGGAGGAAGACAGGACAATGCGGGTTCGCCGTCGAATTTGTTGCGCAATAGGGTTCGGTCTGTACGCCCAGGGAGCGGGTAGTCACGTGTCCATTCTCTTCGACGTCGGCGAGAACGAGAGTAATCCGCGCCCCCGAGTCCAGCAGATCGGCGAAGAGAACCTCTTCACGATGAGGGTTCCAAAAGAACTTCGATTTGGAGAAATGCGGAACCTCCGCTGGTCGATCGACATTGTCGTTGTCTTGGTTGATGCATCCCGGTGGGTAGAAGCAGAGCCCCACATTTCTTTCATCGATGGTGCTGATACTAGTTGGCCGATTACCAACGGCTGCCTTTTCTGTGTCGTAAAGCATGTAATGATCATCCGTTCCTTCCGCAAAGTGGGAGGGGTAGAACTTAATGAATGCGATAAAACGGCCGGATGGGGAAACGGCCGGTAAATAGCACAGAAATTTATCGACAATGGTGGCGAGCGAAGGCTCGACAATGGCAACTTCTGCCGTGGACCCGTTTGCCATGCCTCGTACGATGAGTCTATTGGTCGAGGTTTTCCTAATTTCGTCGACCTGCGCCATCTCAGCCGGAAGTGGGACTTTTTTCTCCTCGCTGGTCTTTAATTTGACGATTCGAAGGAAGCTCGTGCCGCTGATTATGACAACATCCGCCCTGATCTCGTCGTCAGAATAAGCTGCTGGTTTCTGGGCGGAGGGGTTGAATGTGGACATCGACTCAACTGGCGCGATAGGTTTGGTTGGATTCTGCGCCGCGACCGTTACGAAGGCCGCGCCGAACACGAGTACTGCAATAGAAAATTTGGGAGTCACCAGCACCCTATCCGGTGTGCGTTCTCGGATCAGTTTGCCAACATCGATCCACATCTGTTCGTCAGGCTGAAGGGTTCTGCTCCATCTCGGTCCGCTTTCTTCCTTCATCATAGAAGATCGTAAAAGCGGCACGGCTGGGTTTTGTTCCTCCGTTTCCGGCCGTGATGATGGAGTCGTGATTGGCGTCCGCTGGAAGCCCACGCCACAGCTCGCTTCGTTTTCAATGATTTAGACGAGAGTGAGACCGACGGTGAACGTCCACTGATCGGTGTCCCTCGGTAACTTGTTCCCTGCGTGCTACCCTGTCACTCTGGTTGCCTCTAGGTAATTACTTTTTGGGGGCAAATTCAGCTATGACTTTTGCAACAAACACTTCCATGCGCAAGCTCTGCATCGTGTTATCGCTGTTCATGCTCTGCGCCGCCGCGTGGGCTGGCCAGTGGACCGCTCTCGGACCGGACGGTGGCGACGTTCGCAGCCTGACCTTCGATCCGAAGAATCCCGATCACATTTTCCTCGGCACCAGCACCGGCGAGATTTTCGTTTCCAGTGACGCTGGACATAACTGGTCGCGCTTTGCCCACTTGGGCAGCGGCGACGACTACGTCATCGACCACCTTGCTATCGACCCCCAAAATCCTAACAAGATGTATGTGGCTGCCTGGAGCGTAGAAAACCAGCAGGCTGGCGACATCTTCCGTTCCCACGATGGCGGCGTGAGTTGGGAAGCCCTGCCCGCTATGCACGGCAAGTCGGTTCGCGCGATGCAGATCTCGGCTTCGGACTCCAAGGTCCTTGTAGCCGGAGCGCTCGACGGCGTCTATCGCAGCACCGATGGCGGCAACAACTGGCAGAGAATCTCTGCCTCGAACCAGGAAATTCACCAGATCGAATCGCTCGCGATTGATCCGCAGGATCCAAACGTTGTGTATGCCGGAACCTGGCACCTGGCGTGGAAGACCGCCGATGGTGGCGCCAGCTGGAAGCACATTAACAAAGGCATGATCGATGACTCGGATGTGTTCTCGGTCATCGTGGACAAATCGAATCCTTCGGTGGTGTTTGCCAGCGCTTGCTCCGGTATTTATAAGAGCGAGTCAGCGGGCGAGCAGTTCTCAAAGATTCAAGGTATTCCGTTCTCGGCGCGACGCACCCGCGTGCTGAAGCAGGACCCGAGCAATCCGGCGACGGTTTATGCCGGAACGACTGAGGGCCTGTGGAAGACGATGGACTCCGGCAAAAGCTGGAAGCGCGTAAGCAATCCTGAAGTCGTGGTCAACGACGTGATGGTGGATCCGCGCAACTCCCAGCGAGTTCTGCTGGCGACCGACCGGTCCGGCGTTCTGGCAAGCGATGACGGCGCCCAGAACTGGGCAGCGTCGAACCACGGTTATACCCACCGCTACGTGACGGCGATTCTCGCGGACAAGAAAGATCCGCAAACCATCTTCGTCGGCGTAGTGAACGATCGTGAACAGGGCGGCGTTTTCATGTCGCACGACGGCGGCCAGCACTGGATGCAGAAGAGCGCGGGCCTCGACGGACGCGACGTCTTCACTCTGAAGCAGACGGCCAGCGGTGAATTGCTCGCGGGCACCAATCGCGGCATGTTCATGATGGCCCACAATGCCTCTGAGTGGAGCCCGATGAACGATGTGGTCGAAGAAAAAGCTACGACCCGCACACTGAAGAATGGCAAGAAAGTTCCTTCACACACAGCGGTGAAATCAGTATTGACGGCCAAGGTCAGCGACATCGAGGTCACTCCGAAAGCCTGGTACGCCGCCACTTCGGCTGGTTTGTTTACCAGCACCGACCAGGGCAAGATCTGGAAGGGTGGCGCGATCCGTGGCAAGCAGGATTTCGTGGCTGTGCAGTCGGAAGGCAGCCTGATTGCCGTCGCGACGCATACCAACGTTCTGATTTCGACCGATAGCGGCGAAACCTGGCAGGAATCGAGCAGCATGTCGCCTTACGTCAGCAACATTCGCTCGATGACGATCACTCCGGACCGGCAGATCATGATTGCCTCGCGCGAAGGCGCGTTCCGCAGTCCGAACGCCGGCGCGGGTTGGGAGCACATGCAGAACGGCCTGCCCGATAAGAACATCAGTTCCATCAGCTATGACGAAACCGGCAACCGCTTGCTTGCAACCAGCACCGAAACCGGCGTTGTTTTCGAAAGCGAAGACGGCGGCCGGAGCTGGCGTCGCGGGCCGGATACGGGCTATCCACTGCGCCGGATCAGCGTGGTGCACGGCAGGTTCCTGGCTGCAACTCCGTTCGATGGCGTAATCGTTCAGCCGGAGAACCAGGATCGCAGCGCGGCGAACGGTGGAATGGGCGGTTCGACGAACTAACACTCACCAACATCGCAGAACTTTCTTCTTGGCGCGGCACAAGCCGCGCCGTTTTTCTGTTTACTGCTTTTCCCGATTTGCCAATATCGGAATCTCTCGAACTTTCATTAGCCTCTCGTCGGCGGTGACAAGGGTCAATTCGAAGACTTTCGCGGTGGCCACCAGAAACCGGTCGGTAGGATCGCGGTGCGGCATTTGCAAATGCGCTGTCGCCAGGGCTACGTCATGATTTAACGGCGCCTCGACCATCGCTGCTGCGGTCAGCTTGTCTAGAATCCAGGCGCTGACCTCCTGATCAAATTTGACCCTTCCCTTCTGACAGAGATTTATCACCTCCCACAGACTGACAGGCGAAAGCCACAGCTCGTTCTGGGCATCGCTAAGTTCTTTGAGCACGCGACTGGACAGCCTGGCAGGGGACATCAAAAGCCAGAGCCAGATGTGCGTGTCAAGCAGGAGCTTCACGAACGCAGTACTTCCCAATCGTTCTCGTCCGTGGCAGGCGAGATGATATCGCCAACAATCTCGCCCGAATCTTTGAAAGCGCCAATCCAGCGAGATCGATCTGCCTTGATCTTTGGCGGTATGACTTCAGCAACCGGCTCCCCGAAGCGCGTGACTAGGATGGGCTTGCCGGTTTTGCGTACTCGCTCCAGCACCGCCAGACAAGTCGCCTTGAACTTCGAGATAGCGATCTCTTCCATAAATCGAGACATAATACCATGGTCAAAGACCATGGTCAGACCTTAGAACCGGCGTGCATCCTAATCCGCATTGATTGTGCCTGGAGTCTTTGGCCACAATGGCTCCAGTTGGCATCCCGCTTGCCACTTGTCATTAGAAATGTCGCACCCGCAGCATGAATCCATCGGTCTCTGCCGAAAGCTACGCTTGGTGGCCGTGGCGCTAATCCTGGCTGTAACGCTGGCGTGTTCCCATCAACTTGAGGTCCTTTCCGCGGCGCAGCGTAGCGACTCCAGCCACCAACTTCCATTTGACCGTACTGTTGAAAAAGGCGGCGTTTCCCCAACCAAAACGCTCAGCCCACAAATTGTTCCTTCAGGCACGGAGATCATTGTCCGCCTCAAGTCGCAACTGTCGAGCGCAACCTGCCACGCGGGGGACGTCTTTCAGGCCACGCTGGAAAAACCCATCGTCGTAAAAGGCCAGTCATTGGTTCCGAGCGGCGCTGAGATTGTGGGCACAATTACGGCGGTCTCGGCCTCGCATCGCGCGCCAGGGTACTTACGCCTCACGCTTTCATCGGTCGTTCTTAAAGGGAATGCGCTAGCCCTACACACGTCGAGCGTGTTCGCAAAGGGCAAGGCTAAAGATGGGAACCCGGTTCCAACTCAGGACGCGAGTTTTTCCACCGGTCGGCGTCTAACCTTTCATCTCACGGAACCGCTGTCCCCACCGGCTTAGTCTTGAAAGCCCCTCTTTACTGATTGACGGCAAAGGTTATCGGAAATTTCCAATCGTCGAGATCACTCCCGTATCCATGGTTTATCCATCACGATTGCGTTGTGACCCTTGTCCTAAGACGAGCCCTTCCTAACTCCTAAACTTCCCAATTGGGGAAGGTGCGGAACAAACCGACAAGGGCTGATCCGCCTTCCCAATACTGGATCACGATGAACGCATTTGCCGAACCTCGGACGCAAGAAACGTACCCGGAATCTGAATCCCGGATTCAGGAAGCCCACAGAATGGAGGCCATCGGCCGGCTCGTGAGTGGCGTGGCTCACGACTTCAACAACTTGCTCACGGGCATTGTTCTCTGCTCCGACTTGTTGCTCGCCAACCTTGAAAAGAGCAGCAAGTTACGGCGCTATGCCAGCGAAATTCGTTCCGCCGGATCACAAGGAGCCACACTCATCCAGCAGTTGCTGGCTGTGGCACGCCCGCGGGCGGCTGAGGTTCAACTACTGTCATTCAACGACGTCATCGACAGCATACGGACTTTGTTAAACCGCCTGATCGGCGAGAACGTCGTGCTGACTACCGATCTGGCCAATGACCTGAGCTTGACGAAGATCGATCCAACTCAGGCCCAGCAGGTTCTATTGAATTTGGTCCTGAACGCTCGCGACGCCATGCCAAGTGGCGGACGCGTGACCATTCGCAGCCGCAATTGCGAGAAGGCAGCTGGAATCGAACTCACTGTGTCCGACACCGGGTGCGGAATGGATGCCCAGACGCGTCTCCGTGTTTTTGAACCGTTCTTTACAACTAAGCAGCCGGGCAAGGGTAATGGACTCGGTCTCGCCACCGTGTTCGACATCGTGAAACGGGCGGGGGGCACCGTAGAAATCGAGAGCGAGCCGGAAAAAGGAACAAAAGTCCGAGTTTGGCTGCCTCCGGCGAATGTGGCTCGAAATACGCCCTCCCCAAGCCAAGACTTCAAAACAAAATTCATAGATAAGGAAGAAATCAATCGATGACCGCAGCGGCGGCTCTTGCACCCACTTCATTCGAAACCGAAACCAGCAACTTCCTCAATCTCATGATTGTTGATGATGAGCGCGCTATTCGTGACGCTTGCCGGGAAGTCGCTCACACACTGGGCTTCAACGCCCTGGTGGCCGACTCCGCGGAACACGCATATCGCGTGCTGGAATCGCATGCCGTCGATGTCGTGATGCTTGACCTCAAGCTACCGGGCGTTGGAGGGTTGGAGGCGCTAAATCAGATCAAGAGCAGCCGGCCAGATGTCGAGGTCATCGTCGTAACCGGCAATGCGACCGTCCACTCGGCGGTACAGGCGATGAAAAACGGCGCGTACGACTATGTGACCAAGCCTTTCAGCATGGAGGAATTGCGAATTCTGCTTACCAGGCTTTCGAGCCACCTGAAGCTTAAGAGTGAAAACCGGATGCTGCGAGAGAAAATCAAGTCAAAGCAGGGCTTCGCTGGCATCGTCGGCAGCGCGCCGGAGATGGAGAAGCTGTACCGCATGATTGGCAAGGCAGCGCAGAGCTATCACCCGGTCTTGATTCTCGGCGAAAGTGGAACCGGAAAAGAACTCGTTGCACGGTCCATTCACTTCTCGGGGCCGTATCGCGACAAGCCGTTTATTCCAGTCGACTGCGGATCGCTGGTGCCTACCCTCATCGAGAGCGAATTGTTCGGCTACGTGAAAGGCGCATTCACTGGAGCCGTGCAATCCAAGGACGGCCTGCTGACGATGGCAGAGGGCGGAACTGTGTTTCTCGACGAGATCGGCGAGATGCCGGTCGATCTACAGGCCAAGCTTTTGCGGGCCATTCAAGAGAGGGAAATTCGCCCCGTAGGCAGCACCAGGCAGCTTCCGATTAATGTCCGGATTCTAGCCGCCACCAACCGGAACCTGGAACAAGCAGTTGCCGAAGGAACCTTCCGTCGCGATCTGTACTTCCGCCTCAACGTCCTCAATCTGAGAATTCCCCCGTTACGCGAGCGCCGTCAGGATATTCCGCTACTGATTGGACACTTCCTCGACCGTCTCTCGCGTGATGCTGGCAAGGAATACGCCATAAGCGACGACGCCATGAAGGTCCTGCTGGCTTGGGACTGGCCAGGCAATGTTCGTGAACTGGAGAACTCGCTGGAACGAGCAACAGCGATGAACAGCGGGCCGGTGCTTCTGGCAAGTGATCTCCCCAGCTCAATGACCGGCGGGAATGGATGTACCACGGCTTCGGGCAACGGGTCGTCGAAAATACTGCCGATGTCGGAACTGGAGAAGCAAACTATCCTGAATACGATTCTGCAGGTCAATGGCGATAAATTGCTGGCGGCCCGGCTTCTGGGCATCGGCAAAACGACTCTGTACCGCAAATTAAAGGAATACGCTTCCCAAGCTGGCAACTGAAGGTTCCGGTCTGGAATGTACAAGCGTCGATCGCTCGCACAACTCGTGCTGTTTCAATAGGCTTTCTAATGGCGAATGGCGTGCATGCATCGGAGGCATGATTCTCGTTATCTCGTCGCTTCTCCAGAGCCCGGACACCGTGAGCACGCTGCAGCAGGCATTAAATGAACCTGTAAAGATCTCAACATCCTTAGGACAGGCCATCGAGGAATTGCAGTCGCAAGCATTCCCTGCGGTAATTTTCGACCAACTGCTGCTGAATGCCGACGGGGATGCTAGCGACGCCGCGCTCAAGAATCTAGGGAATGCGGTTCCAGTGTATATGAATTTCGCCATTATGGGTGCTGGCCGTATCGCAAGCGAACTTCGTTTCGCGGTGAAGCGCCGCAGTCGCGAACTCTTGGCAGCCAAAGATGAGGCAGAGCGATCGCTGCGCCACGAGTTTAAGGAAAAACTGACAGCGATCCTGCTCTCTTGCGAAATGGCATTGCTGATACCTGAATTGCCCGTGGCGGTTACTTTGAAACTGCAATCGGTAGAGGCTTTGGCTCGCGAAATGAGCGGGAGACTGGAGGAGCCGGCTGTCTAGACTGCGGCTTCCTGCATCTCGGCCAAAATTTCTGCGGGTTTCTCGTCCAGCATGAAGGCGAGCACTTCCTGCGGCACCGGGTTGTTCCACACTGGTGCGAATGACTGACGATGCAGCGGCGACGGCCCGTGCTCCCTCAAGGCAGCAATATGCCGAGGGGTGCTGTATCCCTTGTTCGATGCCAGCCCATATGTAGGAAATATCGGGTCCCATTCGCAGATCATGCGATCTCGCTCCACCTTGGCGAGAATTGACGCAGCGGCAATCGATGCTGAAAGTGCATCGCCGTGGATGATCGACTCTTGCGGTAGCTCGCAATCCAGGCGCACAGCATCGATGAGAAGATGGTCGGGTACCGTGGTCAGCTGTCGCACCGCTTCAAGCATGGCAACTCGCGAAGCCTGATAAATGTTGATCTGGTCAATGCGGGCAGCGTCTACGGCCGCGATTGCCCATGCGATGCAGTGCTCTCGAATGCGCTGCGCCAGCACCTCGCGCCTTTCCGCCAGCAGTAACTTCGAATCTCGCAGTCCGCGAACTCGATAGCTCGGATCAAGAATCACTGCTGCCGCCACAACTGGTCCGAACAGAGAGCCGCGGCCGACCTCATCGACCCCGGCGACCAGATGCGCGCCGCCATCCCACGCTTTTTTTTCAAACCTGAGCGTGCAGCGCAGGCGCTTCAGCAACCGTAGCTTGGCGGCGGAAGGCGATAGTTTCTTTTCCGGAACGACTTTGGCTTTTCGGGGCAAGAGGCCTGCTAAGCGTTATCTTCACCGAGTTCGAGCCTGTGGAGCAAGCAGGAAATCCTTAAACGCGAGTTCCTCCCTTTCTTCGCCTGAAGAGAATTTACAGTATCGACCGTATGGTACTGGAATTTGTTGCGTCGTAGATTGGGGTCATCAAGTTCCTGCTGGCGGTCATGGGTTAGCGTTGCCAAGGCAGCATTCGACCCTCACGACCGCCTTTTCTATTGCCCTCCGCCATTCTTCCCACTGTGATCGGGTTCGAAATACTGGTCTGAAAATTCGCGGGCAAGTAGAATCAACAGCGAGGGCGCGTAGCTCAAACGGATAGAGCATCGGATTTCTAATTCACCCGACCGTGCGTAAGTTGTTGGTTGTTCTTGATGGTTGATGTGTGAGAACTGGCGTTCTGGGGTGTTGTTGTACTCATTCTGTACAGCCTCGTGTACAGCCGCTCGGGTGCGAATCGTTCAGGGGCCGCCGGTGTAATTCCGGCACTGTCAATGCCGGGATGATACTGATAAAGAAACAGGCCCTGGCATTGAACCGGGGCTCCGGAAGAGCGAACTACAACTTAAAACGCGCTACCAGCAGCCTTTACTATAGTGGATTGCACGGCAGTGAGCGTCTGGACCAGAGTGCTAAGAGTGGTTGTGTCCCACGGACCGTTAACAGAACAACCGACGTAAACGAGATTGGTGGAGTTGGCCAAGGTGACCCAACCGTTTACCACCAGAGTTGTACTTGACGTTGTTTGTCCGTCAGCGGTAAACGAGAGTTCCATCGTTGCGAACGCAGGCTGCCCCATGTTCACAGGGCTGCCGCCGCCATCGGAGGCATAAAGACCGCACCAAGGGTTGACGAAGCGGTGACCCTGCGGATCAACTCCGTACGCGAGACTGACATTCCCAGTCACCAAATAGGAACCAGCAGGGATGTTCGTGAGTTGGATCAATCCCGGCGACTGGACGCCCGCCGACCCGTTTACCTGAGCGTGGGTGTACGTGGTGTTCACGTAGGTATTGGCGGGTGCGTTTGTACCAGCGGGACCCGCAGGTCCGGTAGCTCCTGTTGCGCCTGTAGCTCCTGGCAGACCATTGACGCCGGGGGCTCCATTGATCCCGTTCGTTCCATTGCTGCAGTTGGCACCGCCTTGCGCCATCATTACCCACGGAGACGTGCCCGATATTGCAGTACCCGCCGCTACGGGTGCTGTTGCAACATAGCTGGACGTGACGGGGGTCGCAACGGTACCGCCAGTGCCGATGACCTGTGAACCTCCGGCACCAGAGTACGAGTATGCATTGTCGCCGTTGATACTCCACGTTCCATAGGCAATGGACCCGAAGCAGTTGTACCAGTCCGTCATGCAGAACTGCCCGGACGCACCGCTCACGCCCCAGAAGCCACCGCCGCTATAGGTCATCGTCAGGTTGTTCGACGTTGCGGTGAAGTCGTTGTTGGGTTGGCCACCTGTATTGTAGTTGCCGGAACTAAATGCGGAATTACCCGGCGTTAGAAGTGTCGAGTTCGTCGCGCTGTCCGCCAGCGTGAGGCTCCACGAGACGATGTTGGAAGTGTTCAGCACTCCTATCGTGCCATCGGTCGTTATCGTGCCAACCATAGAACCAGCGGAACCGAAGGTTAGGTTGACGTTGTACGTGATATTGCTAGCTCCGGGGGCGTACGTCACGACATCGTTGATGGCATACGCAGTGCTCGTGTTGAAGACGCCACGGAAGTTGAAGCCTGTGCCATTTGTTCCCGCAGGACCGGCCACACCTTGCGGTCCCTGGGGACCAATCGGTCCAGCGGCGCCAGTCAATCCAATAGGACCAGCAGCCCCGGTGGCTCCAGTCAAGCCTTGTGGTCCGGTTGCACCCGTCGCACCTGCGAATCCCATGGGACCCTGCGGGCCCGCCGATCCTTGTGGACCAGCAGCCCCAGCAGCACCTGCCGCGCCCGCCTGTGCCAGCACGGCCCAGTTGGGATTCGGCGAAAGAGCGAGAGTGGCTGTGGCAGGAGTGCTGGTCTGGTTGTTGGGGAATCCCGGCGAATTAATAATGAGCGTGCCGGAATAGGTGCCGGCGAGGAACACTGGGGCCGGATTGCATGGGGACCCGGTGGCGCAGCCTGAAAACGGGTTCCCCGACATCTGGAAGTAATAGCCCCAACCGCTGCTGGCTTGATAGTAGAAGCCGCCAATTTGGCCGGGACCGCTGTCAACGAAGAAGGCCACCTGATAGGGCTGGAGCCCTGTCGCCTGAACGCCGTTGAGCGTCACAGAGTTTGGCGGATTGACCAAAAAGAAGCAGTTGCCACAACCTTCCGGGGTCGTCGCCGGAGAGTCGAGCAGAGCAAATGAAAACGTAGTTGTCCCCGGCAGTTGTTGCTGCGTCCCGATTGGAGCAGTCACTGAAAAATTCATGTTCGGGCCGAGGTCGGGTTCTTGGTTTGTATTCGCGGAAACCGCGACATAGCTGGTGCCGTTGTAGGTGACTGCGTCGCCTGCGTTATAGCTGGCGGATGTGCTCCACGTTCCTTGCCAATTGATACCTGCGCCATTCGTTCCATTTGCACCGGCGACACCCTGCGGGCCTTGAGGTCCTACCGCTCCGGTAACGCCATCGGCTCCGTTGCAAACGTAGTTGACGCCAGATGCGCTCGTCAGAGCCGCACCGCCAGCCGGACAACTTGGGTTCCCGGGCGGAACTGCAAACGTGGTAACGCTCATTCCATTTGATCCAGAAGGACCAGCTATACCCTGCGCCCCCTGAGGACCGATCGGCCCGATTTCGCCAGCCAATCCTTGGGGACCAACTGCACCCGGCGCACCTTGTGCTCCGGTCGCACCAGTTAAACCGATGGGACCTTGCGGCCCAACAGCGCCAGGCGAACCTGTAGCTCCGGTCAAACCAATTGGACCGGCCGGGCCTTGAGGTCCTACGGCTCCGGTCGCGCCGCTCAATCCGATTGGACCCTGCACGCCTGTCGCTCCGGTTGCACCTTTCGGTCCCGCCGCACCCGTCGCCCCGGTCAGTCCGATAGGACCCTGCGGTCCGACTGCGCCATAAGTCACTTCGAACGTAGCCGACACATTGCTGCTATTAGTGATCAGCAGCCTATAAGAGCCCGCCGTCTGCACTGGCAGGCTGGCGATAATTTCAGTCGAAGAGCAGGCCGATACCACCTTGAGCTTGGTGGTGTTGAAGACCACGGAGGGCAGTGTGGTCGCACAGAAGCCCTGACCAAAAACGGTGATGGTGTTTGCCGTGTAGTTGATGGAGGCGCTATCGATGGTGACTGGCACGACCAACCCTGCGGTGGAAAGCGCCGAGATTAGCGAGAACCACACGACACACAGATAGCGTTTCATTCTGTTCTCCAATCCAGTCCGATGCGGCGCTGGTGCAAGGCTCTCGTGAGTTAAATGTTCCGAAGGCGGAACGTGAGGTCGGCAATCAGCATTCTCGGATGTGTGGTGAGGCAGGCAAAGATACCCTGCGGGTAATTACGGTGCCATTACCGAAGTGCAGGTGGGTGGAACGTTGCTGGAATTCCCGCCGTCTTCTAAAGGAAGCTCTTCTGAGCAGCTCGCCTGGCTGACAAGGTTCGGGGCGGCCGGGGCGTCTCACAAGTGCGGGAGGGCTTTGGGGCCAAGCTGGCGATTATTGTGATTAGGGGTCTCGACAGCTCTCTTGGATTCTGCATCAAATCCCTGCATTCGCACTGGACCCACGTTTGAGGAGACTCTGTTGTCTAGCGAACATTCGGAACAGATGATGGTCCTATTGCAAGAATTGGCATCGCTGAAAGAGCTGGACGAACAATCTCCTACTGGTGCTGGCGAGAGACAACGTCGTCGCCGTGAAATAAGTGAACTGATGCACCAACTAGCGGAAGACAAGAAAACGGCATGAGTGTCTTCTGCAATTGCAGGTTCTTGGGAGTTTGGAATCCCGATGTCCGCACTTCCATATCAATCCTTCTGCGAAGGATTACCATTCAAGTCAGTTTCGGCAATCGCAGAGAATTGCCCCGTGTTGATGGTCCGGGGTCGTTTCAAAATTCAAAAGGACACCAGCCTTGGGCGCAAGGGGGTCGTTGGTTCAAATCCAATCGCCCCGACCAACCTTCATTTCAGTGGTTTACGCAGCGTTCACTCCTGCCGCGAATACTAAGGCAGGTGAGCAATTCAGCGCAAGGACTTCCCGTCACACCGTTTCTCGCTTTTCAAGTCTGAGATCATCGGAGTATGATTTTGCCGCCCGTTCTTGGAGGGGAGAGAACGAACGGGCGCGGTCCTCCCTCACAAACATAATCTGCTTAACGCCTGCAATTCCTGGGGGAAAAGCAGGCGTTCTTCTTTGCTAGAATCTGTCCGAAGAGTGGCCTCTGATGAAACCGATTTACGACGATGGAAAGACTGAGGCGCGGGTTGGTGATGTTCTGTCATTCAATACTGTGCGGGGTATCGTAATCGCGATGGATGGGACGTTTGTGCGCGTACTTCTCATCGGAACGCGCAAAGACACCGGCGATACGTTTGTGCTGCCGCAACGCACCATTGAGAAGGTCCCTGCGAGCAAGTGTCACTACCTAGAGAAGCAAATTCTCAATTTGCCTTCGTAGGCCGACGGTTGTACTTGCCTTTCGTTTTCCAGTTTGTGTTACCAGTTTGTGTTATCAGTACTAGTACTCATATTTCTGTGAGTAGTCGTACCTGCCCGCGCACGGGCGTTGCTGTCCATATCCGACGGTAGTACACTTGCGCCGCACATTCACCGGGGATGTGCTTTAGGGTATAAGTCCTCCCTACTGCGAAGAGCTGTCACTGTGCTAACCCCACGGTGGCAGCTTTTCGATTTTGCATTGACGGTGAAAAATCAAGTGTCCTCGTATCCGCTATAATTCGCGCCGAGGGGGAGTAAGGACAAGGCCCCCGCGTGGCTAGTGATTGTGTTGGTATTATTTTTCTCTGTTTTTCTGTGGCTCTTAGCCGAAGAGATGGGTAATCAGCGGTAGAGCCCTTTAAGTTTTATCAACTTTCTTAATTCCGGGAATTGTTTATTTGTGCAGAGTTTTGACATAGCGCACTCGGTAGCGAATGTCGTTTCAAGATTTTGACCCCGCCCCCGAACCTATTCTGGAGGGCATCGAGGGTAAACGCCCGGGACATTTGTCAACTGTCGAGCTGCTCCATCGGTCTCGACCCTCAAAGGTCTACATATTCCACAGAAAAGTATTTGTGTTCGATCCGAATCCAAGGGTCCCTCACTTCAGCATTGGGATCTGGCTTTTGTCGTTCCCATCCTTCCAGCGCGAGCGCCTTGTCTATTTCCACCCATAGCTTGTTGATCTGCTCATAGTTCCCTCTGGCGCGGAAGATAGAGAAGGCTATGAGCGGAATTGTTGCAATGGTCAACCACGCACTCCCAGTGATCAGGTTGGAGTCAACCTTTGTCTTAATCAATTCTGTTGTTGGGTTTTCGGCGCATATCTTGTCCCACCAGTGCTGACGGACCTCGATACCAAGCCGACCATACTTGAGACAGATGCTCGGTGAGATCAACGAATCGTCGTCTCGGAGAGTAGGGTCTCTTAGATAAAGATCCTCACGTTCCTCATCCCTTGTACTTTTGAAAACAAGCGCCTGAATGGGCTCATCGAAGTTCTCCCCGCTCTGGAAATGGTGGTGGGCATTGGAGTAGACCAACGAGTCTCCGTTTGCCTGACCCTGGAGGACCGTGAAAGCGATCAATTTCTGATCCTTCTTCTGACGCCACATAGTGAAGAGTTGGTCATATTCCTCAACATTCTTAAGCAGCTTGTAGTCCAGAAGCAGCGTATGGAATTTTGGCGAGATAATTACACAGTATGGAGTGAATGGCGGCTTTTTGTAGGTCGCATTTTCGTATGCCAAATATGCGATACCACCGAGCACAGTCAGCGTGAGGCTTTGCCAAATTGAAAAATCGATCCATCGAAAAACGAAGAACAGGATGGTGAGACAGAGCGCAAACCGAAGTAGCGACTTAATAAGTTGCATCGTGTTCTCAAGGCTGCATGTGGTACAATTCTCACACACTAGCCATTCGCCAAGCTATCGTAACAATCCCATGATACGCCGGGCTTTCTGTGCAATATTGCTCAGACACGTTCCTGTGGCAATAACTAAGCTTGTCTTGTAAAAAAAGGGGGGCTTTTATGACCCCGCACCACCCTTGTGATTGGCACCACATCGCCGAACAACTAAGCAAAGAAATGGACTCAGAGAGAGTGCTAGAACTTGCTGAGGAGCTGAATCGTGTCTTAGGGGAACGCGAAGAGAATTCCCGCAGAGAGCACGATCGAGGCAATCAGCCTAAATCCTTTTGGGCCGCGGCTTAGTTTCTCAAGCTCCAACGAGCCTAACGATCGGATTTCGCAGACAGTTGTTGGGAGATCGCGATTGCACTCATTGACCCGAAACGCGGGTTTTAACCTTATCACCTACCTACAGCAACGGCCTCAGTGGCCAGCCGTCGCTGGCCCTCTCCTTAAATTTGTGTAACATCCTTCGGTCTGCAGCGTACTGCTTCATGAACGCCAAGAGAAACATGGCGAAAGGACCGCAGCCCCGCGAGGGCGGAACCAACCAGCTAAAGGGTCTGGATTTGGAGAGCGTAATAGAGCGCGCACGCGGTCACGACGCCCAAGCGATGGGGGAGATCTATCACCGTTATGTCCGGCGCATATTCGGATTGTGCCTTTACATGCTGGACTCACGGGAGAGCGCAGAAGATGCCACCAGCGACGTTTTCCTCAAGCTACAACGCACCATCGAGAGCTACGACCGTTCAATACCGTTCCACAGGTGGTTGCTGCGGGTGGCTGGCAACCAATGCATCGACGCTTTGCGGCGCAGGCTTCGTGGGCGGCGGGCGATTGTAGAAGTCGAGGACGGAGCAGCGGCCATTGAGGCGGCCAGTTCGGAGCCGTCGCCGCTGGGAGCTGTCATCAGCGCAGAAGAGAGAGCGCAGGTGCGGGATGCGATCATGCGCCTGCCGCAAAATTATCGCGTGCCCCTGGTTATGCGCTATTACAGCGAACTGAGCTATGACGAAATCGCACAGCAGTTGCGCATCGAGAGGAACAACGTGGCGGCACTGATATTTCGGGCCAAGCAGGAGCTGCGCCGCCGACTGCCCCCAAGGAGCAAGTGATCATGGAGTGCTATTCGGAACAGATGTGCGCCCTCGCCGTGGACGGTGAACTGACGGAGCTGGAGGCGCAGCGCCTGCGAGACCACCTGACCACCTGCCGGCGTTGCCGGGCGCTAGTGGACGCATTGCGCGCTGAGAACCACGTTCTGAGAGAAAGTTTGAACGAGCTTCCGGAAGAAGCAGCCAGCCCAGCGGTCTTTTCCCCTCTTCGCTGGTCTTGGGGGTGGGGTGATCTGGCAATTTTGGTAGCGGTGCTGGCGCTAGGCTCAATCTTTTCCGGCTGGTTCGATGAGTTGAGTATTCCCTCGGCCCTGGAATGGTTCAATCCTTTTAGCCAAAGCGGCCGTATGAACCTGATCTTCCAGCTTTCTTACTACGTTACACACGGAGGTACTGCCATGCTAGCCGATTATGCCGCTGTCGTAGGTTGGATCTGTCTGCTATTGCTGGTGGGCGGCAGCGCACTGCTGCTAGGACGCCGACGGTGGCATAGTCACACGGGCCTGCGCCTGCTGATCGCGCTGCTGGCATTGTCGTTGCCCAGCTTTGCGCTTGATCGGCGTCATAGCGACTTCGTCACTGTGGCGGCTAGCGAGACAGTAGACGACACTCTTTTGGCCGCAGCTAACACGGTGCGCGTGGAAGGAGTGGTCAACGGAGACCTGCTGGCTGTTGCCCGGAACGTGGAAGTGCGCGGCACGATTAAGGGGGACCTAATCAGTTGCGGCCAGAGGGTCGAGGTAAGCGGCACCGTGGAAGGTCACATATACGTTCTTTCGCACTCGCTCGACTTGGAAGGGCAAGTGGGCCGCAGTGTCTATGGGTTGGTGCAATCCTTGCATATTGATGACCGGGGCCGCGTGGGCGACGGCATATTGGTTGGCGCCGGCGACGCAAGCATCGAGGGCGAGGTGAAGCGCAGCGTAAACATCTTCACCAACAACGGAGACGTAAGTGGCAATATCGGCCGCGATCTGACGATGGCCGGAAATACTCTTACGCTGACGAATACGGCCCGGGTCGGCGGCAACTTGACGGTTCGTGTTCACCGTTTGAATGAGCTGCACATCGCTGATGGTGCAACCATTGCGGGCAAGCGTGACATCCAGGTGCGCGTCCGCGAAAGCCGTTTTGCGCGCCCCAGATTCTACTTCTACCAAGCTGTCTGGGTTGCTGGTGCCATGCTGGTCGGATGGCTTGGCCTGCTTCTATCTCCCACCTTCTTCCAGGGCACCACTCAACTGGTACGGTCAGGCTGGCGCACTCTCGGATTGGGGTTCGCGATTCTGGCGGGGGTGCCGGCGGCCGTATTATTCGCAGCCATCACGCTGGTTGGCTTCCCGGTCGCATTTATGTTATTTGCGCTTTACCTGGCTGCAATCTACCTGGCAAAGATTTGGGTTGGAGCCTTCCTGGGGCGGATGCTTCTGAAGCCATCCGGAGGTACGAAGGGCGATTGGTTGCTCGGACTCCTGGTGGGGCTGTTGATCCTCACCATTGTTGGCTTCATCCCGTTTGTTGGCGGGCTGATCCGTTTCGTTGTGGTTTGCGTCGGTTTGGGAGCGTTTTCCTGGCAACTCTATCGGGCATCAAGACCTGTGATGACGGCCTGAGGAGGGAGCGGTTTCAACTCAGTTCGGACTTTGCCGGGCCACGGCGATCGATCCAATTTGGTTGGTGGTGGTGAACTCTGTCTCGGTCTTGAGGTCCCCATCGGCGGAGATCAGCCAGGAAGCAATACCCGGGGACCGGCCGTCGGTGGGATTACCGACACGATAACTGGTGAATACGTATTTTGCGCTGTGGTCCTCGGCCCAATCTACGACATAAAGCGAATCCAAACCGGTGAAGAACTGAGAAGGAGTTAGGTCGCCTGTGCCTGGTGTGATGGCGAAGGCCTGGATTCCGCGTGTCGAGCCTTGCTCGTAGCTCCACAGAAATCGGCTTTCCCAATCTGCCAATACTCCCAACACTTGCCGGTCGGCCACCATGAATGGCGAACCCGTCATTGGAGTGAGCGCGCCCGTGCCATAATCTCGCGTGAAAGCATCGATTGCACCTCCACCGCTAAAGGCTGGGCCTCCGACGTACAAATAGTTGCCCGTAGAAACCATCACCGCCGAGTACACATCCAGCGTGTAATACGGATTTCCCGGCAAGGTCGTCATTGCCCCGCTATTTGGGTTGACGCGATATCCCACCAGGTCGCCGAAGTTGTTGTCATCGATCACATAGACGTACTGCCCCGAAGAGTCGAATGTACGACTTACCCAGGCAGTTCCAACCTCGAACCCGGTGGTGGCGAGCGCCCCCGAAGATCGATCAATTCGATAAGGCGAGAATATGCCGATCTCGATTCCTCCGTATCTTGCGAAAAGAAAATTGCCGCTGGGATCGACAGAAATCGATGGTGGCACGCCATTTCCATAATTTTGCAAGGGAAACGGTGAACCCTTCATAACCGTGAGACTGCCGTTGCCCGGATTGATTTCATATCCATAGATCCCGTCGATCGACGACGCGTATAGAAACCAACCGCCCGGATCAACCGCCAAGGTGTCGGCGCCCGAGCCGGCCGAATATTCCGGAAGAGCATTGTTGCCATTCGGGTTTTTCAAACTCCCATCCGAGGCGATCTGGAATTGATAAATGTCTGGCGCGGTTGGCTTGACATTCACCGCATAGAGATAGGCATCGAGTGTAGAAGTCACCGGTTGGGTGAATTGCGATTTGAAGACATTTCCACAATTATCCCAAGCCGCAAGAGTCAGTTTGTAGGTGGCCGGATTCAGGTTGATGTAGGTGTCCAACTGGTTGGACGCAACTGTGTACGGGCTAACATGGTCCGCGGTGTAGATGCGGATCGCATGAATGCCGGAGGAGCAGTTCGGGTTCTGGGCGGAAACTGCAATATGAACCGGCCATGCCACGGAAGGCGTGCTGGGAAGGAAAACAGTCACTCCACTAGCGGATGTGACGTTAAGCTTCACCATAGTCTGACCGACGCCGCCGCAGTTATCCCAAGCCTGGACCACGGTGTTGTAGCCCCCGGGCTTAAGCTTGATGAAAGTTTCAAGATGCGCGGCGTTAACCGTGTAAGCGCTGACGTGGTTCGCCGTGTAGATGCGCATGCTGTCTATGCCTTTGCTGCATGTCGGACTGGTGGCATACGCCTCGTAGAAAACAGGAGAGCCGGGCGTGGAACCATTTTTTGGAGAAATCACGGTTACGGTTGGGCTCGCTTGGACTGAAACCGTCAATACAACCAGCGAAAAGATGACAAATACGTGCTTCGAAGTGGGCATGGTTCGGGGACTCTCGGTCCATTGTTGCTAAAGTGTCTGAACGTACATCTGACACAATGCCCCCGACCAGGCGGCATTCGCAATACGGTTAATGCTGGGAACAGCGGCGCACAAACAGGTAGGAGCCGCTCAGGTTATGGTTGGATCGAGCGTCCGGTAGGCGTCAAAAGATTACTACTCTGAAAACAGCGATGCGTCACTTGAAAGAACTCTATCTCCTAATCTGGATTTACTTGGAAACCAATTCTCCCCACGCTAGACTGCGAATTCTGTGCAGGATTCCCTCGTGTTCCAATGCGTCACAGTAGAGATGTGATGCCCCTCCATTTGAGGCGGTAGAGACCCTGATTTTCGGTTCAAAGAGCGAGGCGTCTATTGTGCAAGAATTGCCGCAGATGTCAGCGGCGGCAGAGATTCAGCCAGATAGTGATGGCAACTGGACGATCCATGAGAATGGACAAGTCCGCGCCAGCTACCCTCGGCATGCTATTCGGTTCTCCGTGCTCTGGAAGGCTGAGGTTCGGAATGGAGAGTCGAGGCTGACAATGCATATCACTCCGGAAGGTAGGCAAGCGCCGCCACGCCGTCTGCAAGCCCGGGGGTTTGGCCAAGGGCTGATGGAACCACCTCGGCAAATCAAGTATCTGTAGGTTTAGGAAAATCGGTGGAATGGCTGAGATCCTTCCATTCACGGTCAAGCTCGATTTTCGCAAGGTCATTCTTTTCGGCCGCCTCGTATGCGTCGCTGCCGAGCAGAATTCGGAGAGGAGGGTGGTCCATGGAAGCTAACTCTAGAACCACCGCGGCGGCGCGAGTGGGGTCGCCTGGTTGCTTGCCGTTATAGTGGCGCTGAAAACGTACCGTTTCGCCGACCGTGCTTGCGTACTCGGGACGTCCTTCTCGTAGTGTGGTAGAAGAACCAGCAAAATCCGTTCGGAAGCCGCCCGGTTCGATGATGGTAACCTTTACGCCTAGCGGGGCCACTTCCTTCGCCAGAGTTTCGGAGAAACCCTCTACTCCCCACTTTGCCGCAGCGTAAGGAGCGCGACCAATCGGCCCGATCCGGCCGGCAATCGAGGTCACCTGGATGATGTGGCCCGCGCCTCGTTCTCGGAAGTATGGGAGCACCGCTTTTGTGAGAATGATGGTGCCAAACAGATTGGTTTCAGTCTGAGTGCGAAACTCTTCGAGCGTTGTATCTTCAACTGGCGCGACCTTTCCGTATCCGGCATTGTTGACAAGCACGTCCAACCTGCCGAATGTGCGAATCGTAGACGCCACAACTTCTATCGCCTGCGTTTCATTTGTCACGTCGAGCGGCAGCAGGAGCACCTGGTCTCTATAGCGGTCCCTTAGATCCTGAAGATCATCTACTCTTCGTGCTGTGGCGGCTACCTTCTCGCCAGCCGCGAGAGCAGCCTCTGCGAGGGCGCGACCGAGCCCACGCGAACTACCCGTGATAATCCAAGTTTTTGCCATATTGAACACCTAAGCTCCGTCAATTCAAGACTTGGCTGTCGCCCTCCTCGATTTCTGTACGCGCACCTTCGATTCGAGGTATTCCTCCAGGTGCCGGACGGCAAGGTCACGAGGCTCTTCTCTCTTCTGCAAACGGCTCACCATTATGCTGCCTTCAAGCGTACTTGCAATCAACGTGGCCAATTTCTCCGAATCGACATCGGCACGCACCTCGCCTCGCCGTTGCCCCTCCTCGGCAATTGATTGCAGACGATCAAGCAAGGACCTGAGAGCCTGGCGGGCCTTGGCTCGCAACTGAGGATTGCCATCGTCGGAATCGATCGCCGTGTTCAGCAGTGGGCAGCCTCCCGGTACCAGTCCGGCACGCCGGTCGCGAAAATTCCGCACGATTTGTTTGAGACGATCGACGGTATTCAGGATCTCCTCTGTTCCTTCGAAGCGCGCATCCATTGCAACTTTCCAAGCGTGGTCAAAGGCGTCTCCCGCAAGCTCTTCTTTGCTCTCAAAGTGCCTGTAAATCCCGCCTTTCTCTAGCCCCGTGGCACGCATGAGATCGGAAAGTGCTGCGCCGTCGTATCCTTTTTGATTGAAGATTGGCGCTGCCTTACGAATGATGTCTTGCCGTGTCTGCTCGCCTTTTCGCACGTCGCCACTCCCCCTGAAGTTGATTCAGCAACCGTCTGCTCGCCGACCTCGAACTGTAACCACATTGGATGAGACCGAGCGGTCCCTGGATGCGTCACGGGTATCACCGATTCCAGGGGACAATTCCTGGAAGCCGGTCCGGCTCATATTCCCGACGCCAAACATCTTGGTTTTAAAATTATATGCGACCGCGCGGTCTCTTTCATAATCCAAGCACGTGACGGACAAGACTCGTACAACATGCGCTTGGATGAACTGAGAGCTGCCAATGACCGGCAGCATTCGATGTGTCTGTCTAAACCAAAATGAATGACTGGAGATAAGCGATGGCGAACACCTACGTTGATGCGGTTACCAAGACGGTTGATGTGAACGGGACTTCTTTCGTGTATCGAGAGACCGGCCAAAAGAACGGCATCCCGCTCGTACTGCTTCACCACCTAACAGCGAACCTCGATGATTGGGATCCGAGAACGATTGACGGCCTGGCCCAGAAACACCGCGTCATCGCCTTCAACAACCGCGGCGTCGGAGGCTCCAAGGGCACAACGCCAGACACGATCGAGGCAATGGCAACGGACGCGGTGGCCTTCATTCGAGCTTTAGGGCTTGCGAAGACCGACCTGCTGGGCTTCTCACTCGGTGGCTTCATCGCTCAAGTCATCGCGCAAAAACATCCCGATCTTGTGCGCAGAATCATCCTGGCGGGTACTTCGGCCGCCGGCGGCGATGGAATCAGCAACGTGGGCGCCGTGTTGCAGAACGCGGTGGCCAAGGCAACAGCCGAGAAGAAGCATCCGAAGCAGTCGCTCTTTTTCACCCAGTCTCAAGACGGCCAGAAGGCGGCTGCGGAATTTCTTCAGCGTCTAGGCGCTCGACAACAGGAGCGCGATCTTCCTGCCACACAAGAAACCATCGTTGCTCAGGTGACCGCGATCACCAAGTGGGGCATGGCCCCTAAGCCGACCTCGTTGGACAGTATCCAACAACCCGTGCTGGTGGCGAACGGCGACACCGACGCGATGGTGCCATCGATCAATTCGGTGGAGTTAGCGCGCAAGTTACCACATTCGGAGTTGAGCATTTTTCCTGATGCTGGACACGGGGCTATCTTTCAATATCACAGCGCGTTTCTCGACCAGACACTGCGATTTCTGCAGAACTAACCTGGATGCAGGACCGTTGGTTCATCGGCAAACGGGTGCGGACCACCAAATTGCCACGCGGGGCACGATCTAGAGCATCGCTGCACGGAAGAGGTGCTCGTGGTCGAGTCCCCGCCTACGATGCCACCGTCACAACGGAGGTCTTGCCGTTGATTCGGGAACGCCGCTTTGATGCAAGGAGGAAGGATGAAAGTGTCCAGCAGAAGATTCGAGATCGAGCGTTTTAGCGTGACAACTTCCATGCCATTCGAGGCTGTTGTGACCGCACTGAAAGATGCGGTTGGGCGGCTGGATTTGGTTGAATTCGCAAAAGCGTCCAGGCAAGAAGGCACTTTCGCTGAGTTGGAAGCACTGGTTGATCGAAACCTAGGCAGGACCGGACTGATGTTGTTCATGGAACTTGATCATGGCGCGGTTCTACGCAAAGAAACGGGGCTCCCCATACCGAAGATAGTGCGGCTTGTGATCGGGAATCCGCTTGTCATGAAGGAAATGGCGAAGCATGTGCCAGAAGCGGGTTCGTACGCTCCGGTCACCGTGCTGGTAGATGAGCGAAGCGATGGCGTTCACCTGTCGTATGACAGGATGGCAAGCTTGCTGGCGTCTTACGGCAACCTGGACGCTATCGCCGCTGCGCGAGATCTGGATTCCAAAATCGAGAACCTTCTTCTACTCGATTCTCCTGCTCGGTCTGAAATGGAACAAATAGGAAACGACAGGGACTAGGGAACATGTGACTAAGGCAGAGCCCACAGCAACGTGACGAATGTGGGTCGGTCATAAAAAGCCGGCCATGGCCGAAACAGATCGTCGAAGCGAGGAGGACAAATGGGAAAGCTTGATGGAAAGGTCGCACTGGTAACCGGAGCATCGAAAGGAATCGGGGCGGGCATCGCGTTGTCGCTGGCAAATGAGGGCGCCGCCGTTGCAGTGAATTACCACTCTGATCGGGCTGGCGCAGACCGCGTCGTGGAAAAGATCAAAGTGGCCGGCGGAGAGGCCATCACTGTGCAGGGAAGCGTGACCTCCTCGGATGAGATCGATCGCTTCTTTAACGAGACAGAGAAGCAACTCGGCAATGTAGACGTCCTTGTCAACAACGCCGGCGTCTACTCCGACCACCTGCCTTTGCAGGACATAAGCGAAAAGGAGTTTCATCGCCAGTTCGACACAAACGTGCTCGGACTTCTTCTGACTTCCAAACGGGCCGTACAGGGATTTGGTGAAAAGGGTGGCTGCGTCATCAACATTGGCTCCGTAGTGAGCACTCTAACTCCTCCCGCAACTTCGATCTACGCGGCAACGAAAAGCGCGGTGGATGGCATCACTCGGGTGCTCGCGAAAGAGCTCGGACCCCGGAACATCCGCGTGAACTCCATCAACCCTGGCGTGGTCGATACCGAGGGCGCACGTGCCTTGGACTCCTACGATCAGGTCGCAAACGCGATCAAGGCGCTGACTCCGCTGGGCCGGACCGGCATGCCCGGGGACATCGGGCTGATCGCTGCGTTTCTGGCGTCCGACGAAGCCCGGTGGCTTACCGGAGAGATCATCGTCGGCAGCGGCGGCCTCCGTTAAATTTGCAGAAGGAGCGGCAAGATGAGTAATTCAATGAAGGCCATACGAGCGAGAAAGAAAGTTATGTCGCTACAAGATGACTCGACTGCTTTGTGTAAGGACCTGGAGAAAGAACTTCGCGACAAGATAGGAGTTTTGGATCGTGAGACCGAGGCTTTGCTTCAGTCGGGGATCATTTGCTTCTGGCTGGATGTTCCCAAATACCATCGGCGGCTCGCTGGATTTGGACAATCGTGCTGACCGTGTGATCAAACCCAGGCTTAAGGCAAACGGACTAAACTGGAAAGGCTGGCACGCGTATCGTCGCGGTTTAGCCACGAATCTTCACGAACTCGGCGTTCCTGACGTTGTGATCCAATCGATACTCAGGCACGAGGACGTAAGAACGACTCAGCGGAGCTATATCAAGACCGTGCCGCGGGTCGTCACCGCCGCCATGAAACGGCCTGAAGCTGAAATTGTATGTACAGCAGTTGTACAGCAGTAAGCACCAAGTAATTTGGTAAACTTAACAAAGCAAAAACAAAAGCCGACGTAGCTCAGTTGGTAGAGCAGTCGATTCGTAATCGACAGGTCATCGGTTCAAGTCCGATCGTCGGCTCCATCCTAGCCCGTTTAGGCAAGTTAGCTTACCGATCCTTGCGTTGCACGCCAGAATCCAAGTTTGGTGTCCCGTCGCTGTCCTGAAGGTTCTGACCCTCTAATTTTTCAGCGATATTGTGCTGGAATTGCTGCGTGGCTTCCGTCACGTCCGATGCGAGGGTTGGATAGTGGAAGCTGGAAACACGAGTATTTTTTCCGCTCGGCGGAAAAAGGGCATCGATAGGACACCGCTTGGTTTTGCGTGAGTCGATTGAATGCCTTAACAGCGTTTATCATTGCTCTGCCAGCCACATCAGGATTCAACGAGAAGAATGCATGACTGTTCAGGAGGCCATCGCGGCCGCAGAGAAAATTCTGCCGGGCCATGCAGTTCCGGGTGACGCTCTCGATCCCCGTTGGCAAGCTGTCATTCAGGTTGGTCATTTTGTTCCAGAGGAACCCGAAGCCGTCTGGCCGTTCGCTTTGAGGTGGGGTTCCAGCGAAGACGAGGATCTGAGAACGGCCGTCGCAACTTGCTTGCTTGAGCACTTATTGGAATATCACTTTGACTTGATATTCCCCCGAGTTGAAGCAGCTGCCAAATCGAATGCGTATTTCGCAGACACGACGGCGCAATGTTGGAAATTTGGCGAGGCCAAGCAGCCGGAGCGAGCGCAGCGATTTGACCGCCTGTGCTCTGAGATTCGGGAATCCCGGATTTAAACCTATCCGTATTAAAGCCAGTCCGATTAACGTACTTAGCTGGCGTAACATCCCCATTGCACTCATCGACCGGGGATTTTGAGTGTAATCGCCTGATTACAACAATTGACTGAATAGGGCCATTCGTCCGCATGTAAAGGGAGGACCGCCGAGAGTAGAATTCCCGGTCAAAGGAGAAGTAAGGATGAAAGTCACGGGATACTTCTTGATCGGTTTTCTTTTCACGATCACCTCCTCGACAGTCGCATTCTCTCAGCACAGCCGTTATCTCAGTTTCTATGGGGGCAACGGGGAAACGCCGAAAAGCGGACTGATCCAGGACGCGCAGGGCAATTTTTATGGCTCGACGTATGTAGGCGGGGCTTACGACTTTGGGGAAATCTACCAGATCTCGCCGAATCCACCCTCACTCACCGTCCTCTACAGCTTCAATCCGAACATCAACGATGGATTAAGGCCGGTCGGTAATCTAGTTCTTGACCAAGCAGGGAATATTTATGGAGTTACTGACACAGGAGGAAATAACGCCTGCGCCTGCGGATCGGTGTTTGAACTCTCGCCGCCAGCCATCCCGGGCACACCTTGGACTGAAACCATTCTTTATGCCTTCGACACGACCATCGGAGATGGTTTCCTGCCGGAAGCAGGCTTAACCTTCGACACTGCCGGGAATCTCTATGGCACTACGAGTCAGGGCAACAGCGGGGTCTATGAGTTGTCGCCGCCATCGCAACCAGGCGGAGCCTGGACCGAAACCGTCATTGCGAGCGTTGGAGGCAATCCACAGTGCACCCTTGTCTTCGACGCACAAGGCAATCTTTACGGAACCGCACCAGCCGGAGAAAACGGAGGCGATCTCGGAGTAGTGTTTCAATTGGTTCCACCCTCCCAGCCCGGGGGAGTGTGGACACAGAACATTTTGCACAACTTCATGGGATTCGGAGACGGCGAGAGCCCAGTTGCCGGCCTGACCTTGGGGCAGGGGAATTCTGTTGCTCTGTTCGGGGTCACCAGCATTCACAACGCAGTCTCGGTGCTGTTCGTGATGTTCCCGCCTCCGCGGCCCGGAGCAAACTGGATATTTGAAGTGGTAACTGACCTCTCGGAAAACGAAGGCCAGATCGTAGCCCCGCTGGTGTGGGGCGGTCCGGTCACACTCTACGGAGCTGGAACTGGAACCGGCGGCAGAATCTTCTCAGTTTCACTCGCCAATCACAACCCAGTGGTGACCGACCTTTACGATTTCCAGAGCTTCAGCATCCAAGGTCAGTTGCTGATCGGCAACCGCGTCATGTACGGAACTTCCACCATCGGAGGCAAGGGATCGTGCCTTGAGGGAATCGGTTGCGGCACGGTGTGGGAGTTGACGCCGTAAAAATAAAGGAGACTGCCATAGTTGGCGTAACATCCCCATTACACTCATTGACCTCGAAACATACCTCGATTGCAAGAGAGTCAATTCTCAAAGCTTAAGCTCGAAGACATTTTGCTCGTTGACCTCTAAAGAGGCGAACAGGCAGCGCAAGCTTGTGCGATCACAAGATTATTCACTTCACAAAAGTGCGCTGACGGAGTTCCGCACACGGTTCTGCTGACCCGCGATAACGCGGATCGTGAGCGATAAGCCCTTGGCGGAAGCCAGGGGCCTTTTCATTTTCCTGCCTTAGAAGAGTTTCGAGGCGGGATGTTCTGATTCAGCCGGAAGAAGTTCGTCGGATCGTAGTGTGACTTGACTGCGACGAGGCGTTCCCATCTTTCCTGATAGGCTTCGCGGGTCCGGTCCTGTTCGTCACCGCTCATGAAATTGGTGTACACGCCGGGCTTCATCGCGGGTCGAAGCTGGTTGAAGAGAGCACGAACCCAAGAGATGTGTTTGTCGTCGTCGTGTGCCTCCGACCAGCCGGCCAGTAGGTTCATGATGAACGGCGCACTGCGATCGCCGAAAGCAGTTTCGCTGGCGGCAACTTGCGCTGCGGCTCCTCCGAGGTAAGCCAGTTCAATCTGCACGCCCGGCGAGGGCGATGTGGCGATCGCTTCCGCCATGCGGTCGATAGTCGCGTTGCCGAGTTCGCTGAAATAGCCGGATTTTGTGTAGTAGCGCCCGCCGTGGGGAAACTCGGAATCAGCCATCGTCTGTAGTTGCAAATAGGAAAGAGTCTTAGTGCTGATGGTTCCCGGTGTGAAAAATGGAGTCGCCTGTTCGAAATAGGATTGAGCGTTCTCGGCCGCGCCCGTCCAGATCAGCGAATTGCCAGCCACAGCGCTGCTGCCGAGGTTGGCCGATGTATTCGCCTGAGCGAGACGCAGACTGATATTCCATTTGAGATCGAGCGGAGCCTCCGGCATGAAATCCCGCCAATATCGAAGCAGGGGGCGAATCCTGGTCTCACGGGAGAGCCCTTCCACTAGTGACACATGAGTCAAAGGATGCAGCCTGAGTTGGAATTCCGTTACCACCCCGAAATTTCCGCCACCGCCGCGTAACGCCCAGAACAAATCGTCGTTTGCGTTGGCAGAAGCATGAACGATCGAACCATCAGCAGTAACGAGAGTGAACCCTTCAACGTTTTCGCACGACAACCCGAAACGACGCGTCAGCCAGCCGGTTCCTCCGCCTAGAATCAATCCAGCAGCGCCAGTATGAGAGACCACGCCAGAAGGGAAGACCAGCCCCGCAGTTTGCGTCGCCGTATCGATCGAGCCCAGCAGACAACCACCGGCAATTCGGGCGCGTCGTGCTTCTGCGTCCACGACAACCTCACGCATGCGTGAGAGATCAATGACCAGCCCGTCATCGCAGGTGCTGAACCCGGCCAGGCTGTGTCCACCGCAACGAATCGCGGTCTGAATGCCAATCGCGGATGCGGCTCGAACTGCGCTTTGGATATCGGCAGTATCAGCGCAGCAAGCGATCAATCCCGGTGTACGTGCTACAAGGCCATTCCAGATTGTGCGCGCATCTTGATAGCCGTCGTCGCCGGGGCGAAGCAAATCGCCTTTGAACGTTTGTTTGAGGGACGTATAGACTTCTGCGCTGGCCTCGACCATGAGGTCATCAGTGTAAGCGATAGAGACGGCTTTCTATTGTGCGGAGCGGGAAACCTTGGGGCGCTTGGGTTCGTGGCGCATGCTGCGGCCTTCGACCAGGTGAAACAACTCCTCGCCCAGGTTCTTGGCGTGATCGCCGGCGCGCTCGAAGGCTTGCGCCATCAGCAGAAGGTTGGTGCTGTAGTCGAAGCTTGAGTCTTTGCTCTGCAAGTGGCGGCGAAAGACGGCATGGCAAACGTGATCAATCTTGGTATCGGTGTTGAGCACCCAGTTGGCCGAGTCAAGGTCGCGTTTCACAAATCCCTGAGAGATGTTCTCCAGCATTTTCTCGAGGATTTCCGCCATCGCGATGAGATCCCGCCGGTCATCTTTGTGAAGGCGGCCTGTCAAGTGCTGCAGCCGCTGCGTCACTGACCAGGTCAAATCTCCAATGCGCTCGAGATCGATAATAAATTTCAAACAGGCGAGTAGCTCTCGAGCTTCAGGCTCGCTGACTTGCGTAATCGCCGCCGTGATCCCGTCGTCGATCTTGCGCTCCATGCGGTCGAGTTCTTTTTCGCAGTCTTTCACCGCGATGAAAGCCATGTTGGATGAGTTTTCCAGGAAATCGCGAAGATTGAACGCGGCATCCTTGGCGACAAGGCAGGATTGCTCGACCAGCCGGGTCATCTCTCGCGTGGATTGGGCTTCTTGGGCAAGTTTTCGTCGGGCAGCGTTCATGCCGGTTCCCCTTCAGGAGCTAATCCATGATAACTCCGGAACGCGGCGGCACCTTCGGTGCCCAGATAACGCTGCAACAGGATGGGATCCGTTTTGCGCAGATCGACGAACACGAAGCCGTCCAGCACGTCGGAGAATTGCCGGTCAACGTTAAAGCTCAAAATACGACCGCCAAGCCTGGCGTAGTGCTTGATGAGAATGGGAACGGTCTTGCCATCGCTCTCGAGGTCGGCGATAGGATCGCCCAGTTGATCGACCTCTTGGAACCAACTTTGTAGCGCCGCTGCGTCGCCCGGTCGAGTCCAGCCCGGACGAAACGGCCGTCGAGGATTGATGAAACGCGCGAGATTGTCGTTTTTCTCGCGCGAACGGAAAAAGCGGACGATCAACTCTCGCGACCAGCGGCAGTAGCGATTGCTGATGCTGACAGCGCCAAACAGAACTGCGAATTGGGGATTCATCACCAGATATCTGCCGATACCCTTCCAGAGCGTGAGCAGCGGAGAATACTGGCGCTGGTACTCGTGCCTGACGAACGACCGCCCAACCTCGAGCGCTGGTCCAAGCCGGTCGAAGAGCCGTGCATCGAAGCGGAAGAGCGTGTTCGTATAAAAGCCCTGCACGCCCAGCCGAGGAAGTATTTCGCTGCTAAGCCCGATGCGGTAGGCTCCCGCCAGTTCGTTGTTCACCTTGCTCCAGAGCAGAATGTGCGTGTAGTAATGATCGAACCGATCTAAATCGGTTGGCTGACCGGTGCCTTCGCCTACCGAGCGGAAAGTGATCTCTCGCAGTCGGCCGATTTCTTGCAAAACGTTGGGTATGTCTGGGGATTTGGCGTAATAAACCGAGAACTCTGCATTCTCGAAAAGCCGGTGCGCCGGGCTTAGATGGGTCACGTCTTGCTGAAGAGCCTCAGTCGGAATGGCAGCAACCACCGTGTGATGTTCCTTCCGCGTAATGACGCCTTCCCACACCGGCGGAATCTTCCGCTTTGGCTGTCCCCGCCGAGAGAGGATGTAAGTTCGCCAGCGCAAATAATCGGCGGCCTGACGGTCTGATCCGGCACGGAGAATCTCCTCCGGCGTAATCCGGCTGCCGATCCGTACTTCGACTTTTCTGTTGGTTTGCGCGAGAAATTCGTTCATTAATCGAACTGTGCGCAATTGTGGATGTATCATCGCCAGCGCTTGCAATGTTGGGTTGTTGGCGCCTCGAAGAAAAACCGGAACAGTTACGGCCTTCGTAACGCGCACAAGGCGCGCGGCCATGGAATTCCATTGCGGGTCGGAAATCCCTAACTCCGGCCAGCGAAGGTGGGAGACTTCGCCCGAAGGAAACATAGCCAGCATGCCGCCGGAGCGTAACCATGTCACAGCTTCTTTTACTCCGCGGCGGTTCCGGGCAGCCGACTCTTCGCCTCCTAACGGATCGACGAAAATGCAGTGCTCGTGCAGTTCAGGAATCTCCGCCAACAGAACGTTGGTTAGAATCCTCACGTCGGGACGAACGGCAGAGAGCAAGGTTCCCAAAACGACTCCGTCCATCAAACCGAAAGGATGATTCGAGGTAACCAGAGCGGGGCCGGACGCCGGGATCCGTGCGCGGTCCGAATCTGAAATCAGGCACTCGACCCGCATTTCCCGCAGGAGATTCTCGAGGATCGAGCAGTTCGTCGGCTGTTGAGCGCGACGATACAATTCTCGAACCTGCTCGATGGGAGTGAGGCGCCGAATCAGGCGCTGGAACGGAAAGAGATCGGGACCCTGAGGGGAGGCCGCAGGCTGCCCAAGCAGGCCTTGTGTAGGCATGTTAACTGATTAAGCCCCTGTGATTGCAGGACGATGACTCGAACGTTAAAAGCTCGTGACAGCGTTAATCGAAAGGGTACAGGGAGACATGTACCGGCGGCGTGTCCCGGATCAGCCGAAACTGCACCACCCCCGCTGCAAGTTGCTGTTTCAGATTCCTTTAGAGCCGTATTTCCACTTGCATACACAATTACCACTTGAGCATAATTGTGCGAAGAAGATCCCAAACCGTGCAGCAATATAGTCGAGCAGATCTGCTCCGGATTTTACGGCTCACGGCGCGTCAGTTGGCAGGATGGGAAAAGGCCGAACTGGTAGCCGCCGTGGAAAGCTATTCTTTCTTCGACCTCCTGCAAATCAAGAAAGTCCGTGACTTGTGCGCGCGCAAGGTGCGGCCGGCGGTAATCCGCGAGTCTTTGGCTGCGATGCAAAAACAGGCGGCGGGCATGGAGAATCCTTTGCTCGAAGCCGGGGCTTTTGACTCGGGGCATCGCGTAGCGTTTCGCCACCAGGGCAGAGTTCTCGAGCCGATTGCGGGCCAGTTCATGTTCGATTTTGCGTCGCAAGACAACGTCATCACCAGCCGAGCGACACCCATCAATCGGCCACAGCCCGAACCCAAAGACGTGTCGGAGCTTTTCGCAAAAGGAATCGCGCTTGAGGAAGATCCCAGCATGCAGACGCAGGCAATTGCTACCTATCAAAAGGTGCTGGAACTGGACGCCGATCATGCGGCAGCGCACATTAATCTGGGCACACTGCATTACAACCGACAAGACTACGCGCTGGCGGAGAAACACTACCGTGCCGCGATCGGGATCGATCCGCGGTATGCGCTGGCTTACTTTGATCTCGGCAATGTGCTCGATGAGACGAGCCGGGTCACCGAAGCCATTCAAGCCTACAACACAGCGTTGCAACTGGCGCCGACCTATGCCGATGCCCACTACAATATCGCGCTGGCGTACGAGAAGATCAAAGAGCCGCGCAGAGCCCTGCGTCACTGGCGGGCTTATGTGAAATTGGATACCACCGGCCCTTGGGCGATCCACGCACGGAACCAGGTCAAACGGATTATTCAGGCCGATGGCCTGAAGCTGGTCGCGAAAGCTTAAGACCAGGGGACAGCCGACCGACTGTTCGGCGGAGCGATGCTTCGCGAGTGACTCATGAATTGTTGCCGCGGACCCAGGCATCGATTAATCTCATGGCGCATGAAACTCCTGCTGCTGGTTACGTTTTCCTTTGCTTTAACGCTGTGTGCGCAGGATCTTCCCCAGCCCGCTGAAGGCGATTACATCGTTCACAATTTTCATTTCCGCTCTGGCGAGAGCCTGCCCGAGTTGCGATTGCACTATGCGACGTACGGCAAACCGGTGATGGATGCGAAAGGGCATGTGACAAATGCAGTGCTGGTTCTACATGCGACCAGCGGTTCAGGGAAGCAATTTGTTGGGCCCAATTTTGCAGGCGTCCTCTTCGGTCCTGGAGAGCTGCTTGACTCCAGCCGATACTTCATTATTCTTCCGGATTCGATTGGCATGGGCCATTCCAGCAAGCCCAGCGACGGCTTGCACACGAAGTTTCCTCACTATGACTACGACGATATGGTCCAAGCACAGCACATGTTGCTCACCGAGGCGTTGAAGGTCGATCACTTACGCCTGTTAATGGGCACCTCTATGGGCTGCATGCATTCCTGGATCTGGTTAGAAACCTATCCAGACTTCATGGATGCCGCGATGCCTCTTGCTTGTCAACCCGTGCAAATCGCGGGCAGAAATCGCATGATGCGCAAAATGATCATGGACGCGATCCACAGTGACCCGGCGTGGATGGGCGGCGAATACAAGCAACAACCGCCGGGGCTGAGGAATGCGTTCGACATTTTCCTGATCATGTCGGGTAGCGCATTACAATTGCAGAAAAGCTACCCGACTCGCGACCAGGCGGATGGATATCTGGATCAGTATCTGAACAGCAAAACATCCACCACTGATGCGAACGATCTGCTTTATGCTTTCGACGCGTCGCGCAACTACGATCCATCGGGCAAACTCGACCAGATCAAAGCCCCAGTCATGTTCGTGAATTCCGCGGACGACACCGTGAATCCGCCGGAACTTAGCATTGCGGAAGAACAGATTAAGAAAGTCAAGAAGGGCCGCTTTGTGCTCCTACCCATCACGGACCAGACCCGCGGTCATGGCACGCACACGCTGGCGGCTGTGTGGAAACAATATTTAGCGGAGCTTCTAGAAGAAAGCGAACACTAAACAGCGGAAGATGTAACAAACAGTTACACAAAATGCTAAGAGCGCTCACGGTTTGAGAGTCATTGGTCTCTATCTCTAACAGCGACAGTCCCAACAAGGGCAAGTACGGGCCTGGTTACGGTCACAACGCCCAGCGGAAAGTTGACCAGCAACGTGGCCTTCCAAGTGTTACCTTAGGCCGAATGCCTCATTTGCCGAGCTTTCCCCGCACAACGACGACCGACGCGGCGGGCAGTTCATAAGTCGTGTCTTTGCCCGCGTTCAATTTGCTGTGGGCAACGGGTCCGTCTGGATCAGCATTGCCTGGTAAGTAAGCGACCACCGGCCACTCCGTCGGATGCTCGGCATGAGCCATGAACAATGTCTTTGCGGGCTGCCAGTGGTATTGATCCTTGCCAAAGACCGAAACATCGACGGGCCCACTAAAAGTAGCTTGTGAACCCGCATCCTGGAAATTGATGCGCACATTATGCGCGTTCAGCTGATCGCGATTCACGATCATCAGCGACCACTGCCCATCCGGGCGCTTCAGCGCATAGGCTGTCACTAAGGCGTGGCCCGCGCCGTCGTCAATGTCCCCCTTGGCTGAAAACACCTGATGCTCACCGGATCCAGGCTGTGCCCATTCCAGATTGATCAACTGCGAGGTAAAAAACTGTGCGATGGGCTGCGTGATCTCGTATCCGGGTCCCACCGTGAACATGCCGAACGTACCCGGCGAATCGTTGCAGCCGTGTTCCATGTAGAGCGGCAAATAATGAAAGAAGTAAACCCCGGCGCCTCCGGAATTCAGGAAGGATCCGATGTAATCCGCCAGCCAAAGGCCGGAGAACAAATCCATATACGTTTCGCTGGCGTCCGGAGAAAGATTCGACTCGGTGATGAACATTGGCATGGCCGCTGGAATGCCGTCCTCGTGCCAGACTTGCATGATGTGGCTGACCAACTCTGGCTCTTCATAAAGACTGCCCCAAGTTGTCTTGCACCCGTCGAAGGGATAGTGCTCAAAGGAGAAAAAGGCGAGATCATTCATCCCGCCGTGGGCTTTTAAATAGTCGAGAAAGCGGCTGAGCCACGAGACTTTTCCATGTTCATCCGGCCACACTTCGATGTCTTTATTAACGCCTTCGAATGAAGGCCCGCCGAGTTTGAGTGTCGGATCGACCTTGTGAATGGCTTTTGCCCACTGAATGTAGAATGCGCCGTAGTCTTCCGGAAGGATGAACTGCCCATCGGATTCTTCGCCCATCTCGACGTAGGAAATCGGATACTTGCGAGCCTTTAAATATGCAATCTCGGCAGCAGCATTTTCCGGGGTGTCGTAGAGCATCGCGACCGGGATCATTGCCGGCAGGCCTCGGGTTACACCGCTCGAATAGAAGAAATCAAAACCGAGCTGTGATTGCCGCGTAGTCAGCAGATCGGACGGCTCGTGCCACGGATCAACTGACGAAGCGTACGTCGCAGTCTGCTCTTGATCGGCAGTATGACGAAGAATGTCGTGGAAGGCGCCATCGGCAGTGACCGTCCCGACGAAAAGCTCGTTGATTGCGTACCCAACGCAATTTCGCGGATCACTGGAGCCGTGGGTGTCGCAGGTATTCGACGACTTTGTCATCAGGATGCGGATGAAGCGGACCGCCATCGGGCTAGCGCTAAGGCGAATCGTGGCCTCGCCTCCCTTTCCACCGGAAACATTTCCGTCGATAAAGGTCTGCCAGATACCGCCCGTCTGTGCCTTGATCGGATCCGTTCCTGTCCAATACTGAACGGCATAATCAATGGCATAAGGGTGCGCCCACGAGATGCGGATGCTGTCAATGAGTTGGATCTGATTGAAGTCCACGATCACCCACTGCGGATGCAAGCTGTCGCTCTCGCCGGTGAAACGCTGCGTCAGATAAGGATTGCTCTTCCAGTAGCTGTGGGGATCGCCATCAGTCATGCGCGAGAAACCTGCATTCCCAGTACCATCGTTGCGAGTGGTTCCTCGGTGCGGCAGGGAATAGCCGTACGAATAACGAATCGGCTCGCCCAACGTAGTTGAGCCCGTGAAGTATCCTTTGCCGCTCCGATCGCTCCAGGTGCCTTGCGGATTCCAGTGCCAAGCTTCCATGGCAAGTTCGGTATTTTGGCGATAAGTGACCGGCTGCCATCCAGCGGCAAAAATCTTATCGAGGGCTGCCGGTTGCAGGTCGTGCTCAAATGCTTCAGAGGGAATGCGGTCAATGCCGGCCCCGAGGGTTTGATTCGGCGCGAAGCGATTCACGGGATGCGTGACATCGACCTGAATGCTTTGAGAGAAACAATGAACCGCACAGAAGTACAAGAGGCAGATCACAATGACGAGTCGTCGCAAGGCGAACTCCTTCAAGGAATCGCTACTAAAACCATTTAATAAAGGGTTTTTCGGTCGGCAACGATTGTAAACGAAAAGCGACGACCCACCGGTGAAAATTGTCGAGGCTCTTGAACCACGGAGGGCACAGGGCTCGGGGATCAAAAATCAGTGCTCTCTGCGACCCTCTGTGTTCTATGCGATGGACGCTGTTTCGTCTCCGTCAAGATGCTAAAATCGTAAGTTCGCCACTCTTCTTCTTGAAGGTTTCTTATGCCTGATACGCTTGTCCAGAACGCTGCTGCGACGCCTCTAACCACGTTTTCCGAAGACGAGATTCTTTTCCGCGAGAACATCCGTCAATTTGCCGAGGAAAAGATTCGCCCGCACGTGAAGGAAATGGACGAAAAGGGCGTCTTCGAAAAAGACCTGGTTCGGCAGTTCTTCGACCTCGGCATCATGGGGATTGAAGTCCCCGAGCAGTACGGAGGCGCAGCCGGAAGCTTTTTTGAAGCGATTCTCGCCGTCGAAGAGTTGTCGCGCGTAGATGCGTCTGCCGGAGTGATCGTCGATGTGCAGAACACGCTCGTCAACAACGCACTGCTCCGCTGGACGACCGAAGAACAGAAGAAGCGTTACTTGCCGCGGATGGTGGCTGATACCTGCGGCGCCTACGCGCTCAGCGAAGCCGGATCGGGCTCCGATGCTTTTGCGCTGCAAACGAAAGCTGAGTTGAAGGGTAGCGACTACGTCCTGAACGGCCGCAAACTCTGGATCACCAACGGCAAAGAAGCTGGACTCTTCATTCTGTTTGCCACGATCGATCCCGCAGCCGGATATCGCGGCATTACCGCCTTCATCATAGAGAAAGAATTCCCCGGATTCACCGTCGGCAAGAAAGAAGACAAGCTTGGAATTCGTGCCTCCTCCACCTGCGAATTGATTCTCGAAGATTGCCGTGTGCCGAAGTCTAACGTGCTCGGCGAAGTTGGCAAGGGATACAAGATCGCAATCGAAACCCTCAACGAAGGCCGAATCGGCATCGGAGCTCAGATGGCGGGCCTCGCTCGTGGCGCCTGGGAATACGCTGCAAAATACGCTCAAGAGCGCAAGCAGTTCGGAAAGCCAATCGCTGACTTCCAGGGAATTCAATTCCAGATCGCCCAGATGGCAACGGAAATCGAAGCGGCTCGTCTCATGGTCTACAACTCTGCCCGCATGAAGGATGCCGGTGTGCCGTTCGTCAAGGAAGCTGCGATGACCAAGCTCTTCTGCTCGCAGGTCGCCGAGCGGGTGACGTCATTGGCCGTCGAAATCTATGGCGGATACGGCTTTACCAAGGACTATCCCGTCGAAAAATACTGGCGCGATGCCAAGATCGGCAAGATCTACGAAGGAACTTCCAATATGCAGTTAGCGACTATTGCGAAGCTGGTGCTGGGCGGCAAATAAATGATGATGCAGCGGCGGACACAGCCGCGCATCTGAGGAAGCCGCCCGAACTTCGTCCTGCACGCCTTAACATCCCAGCTGGCGAGTACGACTTACGCCCGTAACGCATCGCGGTTACCTATATTGTGCAGGCACTTGCACCAGCCAACTTCTTTTCCGTTTGCCGAATCCAACCTAACCGCTTTGCCACGAACAGCTTGAAAACGGTGCGCTCGATGGTTCTCAAGCTGCACTGGCAGGAACGCCTGCTGCTCTGGGGCGCAACCGGGGTGCCCGTTGATGAGCTGGATGTCAGAAAACGCTGCTGTATTGCCGCGTGTCGAACCTAAACCGAAGTCAAAAAGTTCCTCGCTGCCAGTCCTCATCGTGCTGTTCCTGGTCTCTTACGGGTTGATGTGCATGCTTGTGGTAGAGCAGGCACGAACCATGGAGAACCAGCGCGCCCTGATCCAGTCGCTGTTTTACGACAGCACGCAGTTAAGCAAGCTCAAGAGCAAGGCATTAGACAAGCAACCTGCCGACGCCCAGGCCCAGGCTAAGGCACAGGCTCACTCCCAGGTTCAATCTCCGTCGACCCAGGACAAATCGCGGGACCGATCCAAAAGCGCAGGCAAGCTTCGGAAACAGGTCCCGCAGTATCCTCCCGTGGATGCAGTTGATCGCGTAGATGAGCGCAGGAGCTTATTGAGCATTTAATCCCAGGGCCAGGCGGAGAAGAATGAAAGTCCTGGCGCTGTTTCTGTTGACGTTGTCCATCCCAAGTCCTCAGACCGCTCTTCCGTCGCGGTCTTTGTCGGCTCACTCCCGACCCGAACCGGCCCGTAAGGGCGGGAAGTGGTATCTTGCCGAAACCGGCCACGCCGTCTACTGCTACGGCCCAGTCATGCTCGTGAAAGATAGCCAAGGAAATCTGCAGCGGGTCGCGACATTCTGCAAGGGCGAGCGGACGATGGTGCCGCTAAAAGACTAGGCTCACTCGCGGCAACTCCTGAAAAGAAAATCCTGTAGAGTTGTTCCATGCCGCCATTCGAGAAGCATATCTTCATTTGCGGGAATCAACGGCCCGAAGGGCATCCGCGCGGGTGTTGCGATCCCGCCGGTCAGGCCGCTTTGCAAAAAGCCTTCAAGAGCAAGCTGGCAGAACGCGGACTCAAGAGACGAGTTCGGGCCAATCAAGCGGGATGTCTGGACCAGTGCGAGCATGGTCCGAACCTGGTGATTTATCCCGAAGCTGTCTGGTATGGCGGCGTCAGTCTGGCCGATGTGGATGAGATCATCGATTCGCACATCTTGGGTGGGCGGCCGGTGGAGCGCTTACGCTTGCCGGATTCCTGCATCAACACCGAATGCTGCGATCACAAGCAAAAGCGCACGGTGCTTAGCTCTCCAGAAAACGGCGCAGCCGAACCAGCCAAGCACGACACACGCTAAGAATTTACCGAGCTACAGATTTCAGCGCCGCTAATTCCTTACGAGCCGCATCAGCTCTCGGCCCAGACTGCTCCTCATTCAAGAAAGTCTGCAATTCGCTCAGTGCTTCCGCCGGCTTCTTTTCGGCTTCAAACGCGCGAGCTGCAACGTAGTGCGATACCGCATGCGGGGCTTGCGACATGGAATGGACTTTGCGTGCCGTGGCAATTGCCTCATCGTACTTCAGGTTCATTAATTGGACATTTGAAAGCAATACCAAACTCATCGTGTCGAGTGGTTCGATCGAGACGGCCTTGTTCAACCGCGTCTCAGCACTAGGGAAGTCGTGATCGGCAATGTCCATGCGAGCCAGATTCACATACGCCGCGGCAAAATGATCATTTAGGTCCACGGCTCTCTGCAGCACCTCGCGTTCGTGGCTTCGATCGCCTAAGTGCGCATAGACGGCCCCCATGTTGTTGTACGCCTCGGCATAGCCTGGATAAATCGCGACGGCCTTGTTCAGTTGATCGAGAGCCTTTTTCCAGTCCTGCTTCGAGATTTGCTCACTGGCCTTATCGAACTCTTTGCGAGCTTTGCCAGGGATCATCAGATCCGCCTTTTGCACGAGCGGGGCCGAAATTGCATTTGCAGTCTGACTGGGATTGCCAACGCGGGCCACCTTGATTTCGAAAGCCTGGCTGCCGTGCGATTCGACCGTAACGTTGTTTCCACCAGAGCTCTCGACATCGTGAGCGAGCAGCACCACGCGATAGTCGCCGCTGGGGACGTTGTTGAACTCGACCTCGCATTGCGAGTTAGTGAATCCGTCGGCAACCGCTAATCCCATGCCGCTGACTAATGAAACGTGCACGGCGGGTGCACAATTCACCCCGTCAGGGAACGCGATGCGAACTTTTAGATCACCTGCGTGGTCCGATGGTCCGCCAGAAAATTGAACGGATGCGTTGCTAGTGAGGTCTGCGAACGAACAAGACAGGAACAACAAGAGCGGTATTACAAGCCGGCGATGCTTCATGGCGGCCTCCAAAAGGCGTTGCCGAAAACTGACTCAGAGCACGATCGTGCGCTGGTCTTTGCAGCAACTTTCGTCATGTGACGTGCCAGCAGGAAAAGCGGTAGCGAATTTACCTCGGGTTACAAGTGAATTTACTTTTTACAACTGCGCTCACGATGAGAAGTTAACAGAAACATCGCAGCACGCAGTGTGTATCAGGCGTGATGATTTGTGCGAGAGCGCACTGGGCGCTGGAAACAAAACATTGCTGCGACAGCGCCAGATGTTGTGACCAAAGAAAAGAGCGCGGCTTCTTAGCCGCGCCCTTAGTACATGTATTCTCGAAGCTACTTACAATTGGAGAACTTTGCCGAAGCCACTTGCGTACTCCAATCGAAAGCTTGCGTGACTTTGTAGTACTCGGTTGTGTACCAGAAAGTGCAACCGTCCTGGTCGATACGGATACTGCTGTAATCACCCCAACGGTTTGAGGTGCTGGGTTGAGAGCCGGTCCCTCCAACCACCTGGACCTCGGATTCGAGAGTGCCGAGAGGATCGGTTGGGGTACGCCCCGCCAGAAAGATCGATGGGAACATAGCCGTACCGCCAGGGCAGGTGTCGCCGCACGACTCACTGTAGCCGACCATGATGTTGCCGACTTTGTCGCGAGTGATCGAGCCCATCCAGCGCCAGTTTCCATTGGGAGCGTAGGTGCCTTGCTGGTAAACGCTGAGAGCGGTTGGCTGAACTGCTTTGCTCGGAGCAGTGATCTCCATCCAGCGGACGGCATTCTGCGCGCCGGCGGCGCCAGAAGCGGCCACGTCAAAGTTCGCAAACCAGTGCTGCTGAGCTTTGCCCACCGGTTTGGTCGTGGCTGTCGGGGCCGCATCATTCCAGTATGCGAAACGATACATCAAGCGCCCGCCCAGAGAGTCGACCAGGTCAGGGATGCTCTTTTGCGGGACGCAGGCGCCTCCATAGTTGCTGGGACCGCAAGCGGGGTTGAACGTGGCGATCGCGATGAGTTGATCGTCGTTGTCGCCGGTAAACGTCGCGCCCTTGGACCAGTCGTTGATGTCGTTGATGTGGACGGAATAGAGAGAGAGGTGAGAGTTGTCGATATCACCGAGGCTGCCCATTGCGAACTGGTCCTCTCCAGCCGGGGGCAGGGTCGAGGAGTCGATGTCAGCAGGCAGCAGGCCATCCTGATAATTCGGCGTGATGCCGTATAGGTGGCAAATCTGCTCCGCGGTCTTGTCTCCGGCCAGCAGCTTCGTTCTGTTATATGCGCAAAACACCGCGCCCACATAGCCGCCGCCGCCGGGGCCAAAATCGTTCCAGGTTTCGCCGTAGTTGTTTGTCCAAATTCCCCACTTGGGATAATCGGGGAAGCCGCCATTCAGGACAGGGAACTGGTACAGATAATAGGTGCCATTCGCGTCAGGGGTGGTGGAAATCGCAACACACACGCCGTAGCTTCCTGAGAAAACATTCTGAGTGAGAAGCCAGCGATGCGCATGTATGTCAAATTGCGCGATGATATCGCCATCGTTGTTGGCGGCACAGATCCCGCCAAGGTTACTCCAGAGCGCATTTCCCAAGATGGCCGGGCCGCAGGTGTAAGGCGAGGTTTTCTGGCAAACCGTGTAGGACACGTTTACCCACTGGACGATTTGCGTATCGCCCACCGCCATGGTGGTGTCCGGCGGTGCGTCAGGAACGCTGTAGTTCGGAAAGCCGTTGCCGACACCGAGAAAATCCGCTCCGATTGTGTAGTTCGAGGCCTGATCTTGAACAAAATTCTGTTCCACGCTGTCGACAACACTTCCAAAGTTGCGCTTCGGAATACGACGAACTGGATTGGCCTCGTGAAAGCCATAGGGTTGCGGCTGGGCTTGTTGGGCGAGTTCGCCAAGCGGCCGGGAAACAGCAAAAGCAACTGCGTGCTGAACAGCATCCTCGGCAACTACGGGCAAACTAAGCAACACCAGGCCAAGAGCGAGACAGACTAGAATTCTTTGGCGCATGATAAGTGGGTTTCCTTTCCTCGAACTTTGAGGCGCGGGAAATTTGACCACACTCAGCCATAACAACACAACGGCTGACTGCGTGGTTAACAGAGATAAAGGTATGTATTGCTGAAACCCTCGTGCTCGTCTTCTTGGCGTGTAAGACACACACAATCGGGGTCTTCGGGACGAGTTGACGCTGCGATAGTACTATGAACCACGTGGTACATCACAAAGCACAGCAGTTGCGACTGTTGAAGTTCGGTTTTGTTGTGCTGGTTCTCATGGGCGGGCAGACTGTAGTCGGCCAGCACACTGTCGTCAGCAACAACGGGGTTGGCGGGAAGATCGAAATGGACTACAACGCCGCTGAAAAAGTCACCGAGATGCGGACCATCGGTGCGGACGGCAAGCTCCAGCAGAAGGCCGATTACGAATATCTTCCCGGCTACTACAGCGCGCAACAAACGGACACGACTTATTGGCCTAACGGCAACGTCCGCAAAATGGCGCGTCACACCTACGACGAAAACTCAAATTTTCTAGGCGAGTTCATCCAGGTGTTCGATGAATCTGGCAAACAGGTTGGCGGGCACAAGCTGACGCATGATCCGTGGACAAATATTTATAGGTGCTCCGAGTGGAATGCAGCGTTAGTGGACTACAAAGCAGTGGAGTGTCCGTCTGGCGAGGAGGGCGGCGGCGAAGGACACGAAGCCAGGAAGTTCACCTACGAAGAAGTGATGCGTCATGTCGATGCAGCTCGAAAGAAAGCACAAGACGCCGAAGTAGACGTGCGATCTGCGACGGGCGAAGCCGGACTGATCTTGCCTGCATCTGTGTTCGCAGGGGAACGGATATCGGGAATGGTGGTTAACAATCCGGAGAAGTACGACCGAATGCAGGAGGTCACAGTCACGCGCGTGAGGCTGCCTGTCACCCCGAATGGCGAGAACTCGCAATTGCGCAACTGGATAATTGAAGCGCTGGGGGAGGATCCGCAACATGCCGACGGGCCGATCACATTTATTGTGCCGCGCGACAAAGCGCGTTTTAACATGGTATTTCGACAGGCCGATCATCCCGATGTTCTCGTCTCGGTAACGGTGGAGTTCTCAAAGATCGATGCGCCGAGACCGAACCCCCCGGGGTCATTTACGACTACAGCGCTTTGTCTGAAGAGTGAACTCTGCAAAGTCGAGGGGCCGTTCAGCGGCGACAGTCGCAAGATGTTTGCAGCATGGGACGATCGACCGACAACGATCTTGTCCGAAACGCCAGAAGCGGCTTTCGTAAGCATCCCAGATCAAATCGGACCCGGCGCTCACGCGTTGATTGTTGGGGAAGGATCGAAATCAGTCGCATTTCCGGTCGCGGTCGGCGACTTCTTCATCAAGAACAATGGAATTGACTTGCAAGCCGGGAAAACGCTGATCGTGTCTCCTACGCTGGGTGGACCCAGCGACATAGTGGGGCCGAGTTGGAGTACAGACTTATATTCTGCGACTACCCTTGCGGAGGCGCGAAGGTTTATTCCCGGATTCCAGCCCGCCAAGAATAATGAGCGTGATCATGAGTCCGAAACCGGAGAAAAGCGTGACTCAGATGAGAATGGCGAGATTCTAATCGTCATTACGAACCGCGCTCCGGAGCGAAGTTCGTTGCGCAGTTCGAAAAACGGAATGCTCGTCTTCCAGTTGACCAAAGAATCTTTCAGCCGCGGTGATTTCAAATACGATCTTGTGGTAGAGGCGAAAACAGCCGGGAAGGTCGATGTCGAAGGACACGTTTTTCGATTCCTGGCCCCGGTTACCGGACAGGAATTCCCCCTGAAGACGGGCGCGGCTCGTTAGGATCAACCCTTCGAACAAGCGGCTGCATAAAATCGCAGTACTTCCCGGATGTGTTCTCGAATCAGGTTTTCTGCATTCAGTTGCTCGCCGGACCGAGCCGCTTCGGCATGTGCGGGAAAGTATTGGCTCACTAAAGCCGGTGGGATCGTGATATTTGCGAGATTCGAGTAAAGAAGAGTCAATTCCTTTTGGACTTCGGTGTCGGTCCAGTAATAACGGCAGCGGTCACTGTAGCTGTACATGCGAGCGAATCGAATCCCTTCTTCGCTTCCGTGATAATACGAGCGCCAATACGTCGGATTGCGCAACATCGCCTTGTCGAGCGCTTCTCTCACTTCTGAAAGGCGCCGACTTTTCCTCTGCGATAGCATTTCCCGTTCGATCATGCTCAAAGAGAAGACGGCCTCGCGAAAGGCAAACGTCAGCCATGGCCCCACCTTCAGGATCGCGAAGTGGTCCTCCACCAATTCGGCAAGCGATGCCATGGGTTGGAAATCCGTTGAGTGTGCCTCGTAAACGAGGGCAGGACGCTGCGGCAAAGCGGACGAGAGCCCGGCGGTGTTGCGGCGATCGTAATTGAAGATCGCGTCTTCGTCGAACTCAACTCCGGGCTGGACCACTAGCCCAATGACCCGCTCCCAGGCTGAAGTAAGTCCGTATTTTTCGAAGGCGGTACAAAATGCTTCTACAGTTCGCGCGACCTGCTCCGCCGAAGTCACTGCGGGTGCGTGACCCCGCAGAGTTTCGCCGCCTGGGGTGGGAACCTCAGTCCCGATCACATAGAGTGGAGCGCAGTCAGGGGACACATCCACGGCGGCTTTCTCTGCGGCCGCGCATAACGACGCTGCTCGTTCTGCGACCGTTTGCTCATCCAGACCTGCCGTGCCATCGCCGGCACAGGCCATGCTCGCATCCAAATGGATCTTCTTGTAACCTGCCAGCACGCAAGCGCGCACTAATTCAGTCGCTTTCTGCAGGGCCGATTCAGAATTCTCATTTCGCCACGGATATGGCCCGAGATGATCGCCACCAAGCAGAACCTGTTCATCCGGCAAACCCGCCTGCTTTGCCGCAGAATGAACGAACTCGGCGAACTTCGCTGGAGTCTGACCCGTGTATCCGCCGAGTTGATTGACCTGGCTCGAGGTCGATTCAATAAGAAGCAGGGAACCGTCGTCTTTGGCCTGGTGGATGGCGGCGTGGATCACTGCGGGATGAGCCGAGCACACGGCGTACACACCGCCGCGATGTGAGCGGCGATTCGAACGGACGATCTCACGCAGTCGCTCGCTCGCATTCTGTGCCCGCACGTTTGCCTGACTACTCAGGCCTTGCCTCCAACAAAAGATGTTGATGGAATTCAGCAGGAATGGTGGCTGTTGGACCGCGCACGGTTCCGAAATCCTTGTTACTCACATAGTCGACGACGTGATAGGCGCGACTTTGCAAGCCTCGCAGTTGAATATTTCCATTCCACTCGGGCGCATAGAATGCATAATACATTTCATCGCCTTTCCGAATCGCGTGGGCCTCCGGACGATCGAAGCCGATGTCGTATAACGCGCCAAGATACTCGCCGCGTGAAATCATCTTATCTTTATAGATTTTCAACCACTTTTCGAATGTGACTTCCCGCGCCGGTGTCAGGTCAAACTTGGTATGTTTCTTGACCAGGTTTGGAAGGACGAATTGCGTTCCCACGACTCCGCCGACCCCAACTGTTGAAGCAAAATCGTTGCCGCCATCGCTTAATTCAACGTGGTCGCCAAAGTAGGGCACGTCGTCGCCCATCAGAGCTTTTAGCGTTTTGCCCTTGGACCGGACTTGAAACGAGCTCTCAGGATCGGAAGCCACGGACATATTGAAGTGCGGCATGGTGAAGAACGAGTACGCGGTCCCGCATGGACAGAACTCCACCAGGGCATCCGGCTTTACACTGCGGGCAGTCTCGTAAAGTTCGCGGAAGAAATCGGGTAGCGCCTCTACCGAATCTTCTGGGCTTTTGTGATGATGCGCGGGGTTGTAGCAAGGCGGAACGCCATTCATATGCTGACCGTCGAGCTTCAGCCCATCGAATCCCCACTCTCCAAGAATCTTTCGAACCAGGGCCTTGTGGTATTCGACCACGCCACGATCGGCTGGGCACATGTAGTCCGTGTTCCACCAGGAAATCTTGCGTTTCGAGCCATTAGCATTGAGCAGCAGGAAATCCGGATGGTCCTGAATCAGCTTTGAATTGGGAGCGGCACTCAGCGGCGACCACCAAAGTTGGGCCCGAAATCCTTCGGCATGGATGCGATCCACAAGGGCCTTCATGTCCGCGTCACCACGCGGAAATTTCCTGGGATCGACTTGCCAATCACCGTAATTGTTCTGCCAGCCATCATCGAGAGTGACCCAAGCGAAACCCAATTTCTTGACGGTCGGAAGCGTGTCGTACACCTGCTTCAATTGCACGGATCGTCCATATCCCCATGCACACCAGATCGGGCCAAATGCGCTGTCTGGCGCGGCCGCCATCTGGAAACCCTGCCGCATCATTAATCGGCGATATTCAGTCAAAGCGCGAAAGTAGTCGCCCTGGTGAACTGAAACAAACGTACGAAGCGTATGAAAGCTCTCTCCCGGCGCCAGAATTAACTCGCGCGACGATTGCACGCTCACGTGCGCGTGACTTGGGTCGGGCATCGCCACGGGGAGTGAAATCAAGTGCGGTACCCGTTCCACATGTCCGACGGCGAGACCAACATCTTTGCGCCAAACATCGATGACAGGCGTGCCGCCGCCGTAGTCGCTGGCGTTCATGCCGAGGTAGTTCTGCTGGTGAAATCCCGCATGCAGCGGCAGCACCCAGTTGGGTCGCTTCTCATACGAGCCGCTTTGGTACGACCAAAATGCCGGGGTCGAAGGCGGGGCGGCCGCATCGATTGAATAAGAATTGTTCGTCCATCCACGAACAGGCAACGCACTCGGCCCTGTATTGACGTATTCGACACCAAAGACTGCCATGGCAGGAAAGTCATTGTAGATAGTGACGGTCACGGTTTTGCGCAACGGCAGCGCCCCGCCGACGATGGTCAGGCGTTGACCCTGCCCGAACACGTCGCTCATAGACTCAGTTTTCTCCGAGAGCAGCGGAAACTTGGTGTAGGCCTGGGATTTCCCAGTGAGGGTCTCCGAGACTGACCACGAGCCCAGAGCGACTTCCTTACCATTGAAACGTGCAATGACTCGCGACCTGAGATCGTGGTCGAATTCAACCCGTAGCTCGTCGCTATGGACCTGAGCCGCGATGTCCGCGTTCGGTTGCTGCTGGGCCAGCAAGCCGCTTCCGAACGCAACAATCGAGCACAGGGCAGCAACGATTACAGCGAGCCGGCGTCGGCGCGCAATCAGCACAGGTTTTGATAGAAAGGTGTCGGACATCAGGGCTAAGACTAGTTTATGAGAACCGACGGGGTTGGGATGAAAGCCTGCGAGAAATGAAGAAAAGGTTGACACGCAATCTGTTCCGAGTTATTACGATTGCTTACTTTTACTTTCGTTTGTACGGGATTGTCAAGCTCAACTTTCGCTTGAGGCGGTTGTACAGCAAAGGTGGTTCTATGTCGATTCGAGTCGCATTGTTTTCAATCTTCTTATCGCTGCTCGTGGCAAGTGCTCAAGAGGCTAAGCCGGCCCAAGATCAGATCGGCTACAGATCTGCGGAGAATGCAGACCAAAAGAAGACCTTGCTGCTGAGAGATTTTCAGCCGGTATCGATGCTGCATGCGCCCGTCCACAATGTCGACCGGGCAAAGTTCTATGTCATAGACGTTCATAACCACGTCAACGACGCTATGCGTATCGACGACCACATGCCGCCGGAGCGAGTCGTAGAGATCATGAACAATACAAACGTAAAG